>Ga0209514_10001521_pt1 | contig 39459 bp, 31 predicted proteins | sample Subgrocontami58m_FD_187452 | JGI IMG/M metagenome (GOLD analysis project Ga0209514, IMG submission 187452) | Subsurface groundwater microbial communities from S. Glens Falls, New York, USA - GMW37 contaminated, 5.8 m (SPAdes) (version 3) | ecosystem: Environmental > Aquatic > Deep subsurface >...
ACCGACACGCTGAGCCTTCGCACCACGGCGGTGAAGAAGAACAACAGCACCTACGTCGTGAACGGCCAGAAGGTGTGGACCAGCCGCGCCGAGCATTCCGACCTGATGCTGCTGCTGGCGCGCACCACGCCGCGCGAGCAATCGGCCAAGCGGACGGAAGGACTCTCGGTGTTCCTCGTCGACATGCGTGCGACGCTGAACAAGGGGCTCACCATCCGGCCGATCCGCACGATGATGAACCACAACAGCACCGAAGTGTTCTTCGACAACATGGAAGTGCCGGCCGAGAACCTGATCGGCGAGGAAGGGCAGGGTTTCCGCTACATCCTGAGCGGCATGAACGCCGAGCGCGTGCTGATCGCGTCGGAGTGCATCGGCGACGGGCGCTGGTTCATCGAAAAGGCCGTGAACTACGCCAAGGAGCGCAAGCTTTTCGGGCGTGCCATCGGCCAGAACCAGGGTGTGCAGTATCCCATCGCGCGCGCCTACACGCAGATCGAGGCGGCCGACCTGATGGTGCGCAAGGCGGCCAGCCTGTACGAGGCCGGCATCAATGCCGGCGCCGAAGCCAACATGGCCAAGATGCTGGCCTCGGAAGCGTCGTGGGCGTGCGCCGAGATGTGCGTGCAGACGCATGGCGGCTTCGGCTTCGCTGAGGAATACGACATCGAGCGCAAGTTCCGCGAAGCGCGGCTCTACACGGTGGCGCCGATCTCGACCAACATGATCCTGAATTACGTCGCCGAACACATCCTCGGGCTGCCGCGCTCGTACTAGAGGAGGGTGCTGTCACTGCCAGCATTTGCTCACGCGGATGTGATGTGCAGGTTCAGCAGGTTTTGGTATGGTTTTCCCATAGGCTGGCGCTTGGACTGCGCCGGCCTTTTCCATTTTCGGCACGACCGCCCGCGGCACGCCCGCGGGTTCGCGCAATGCGCTGGTGCAGCCGCCGCGGGTCCTGACCCGCGGACAGTCCCAAGAACAACCCCGTCTCCACCACACGCCGAATAACGACGTGGGAACAGACACTTGACGACGCCTGGGAAACAGGCGCGCCGGGGTTCATGAAAAAGAAGAATCCGGGCCTCGGATAAAAGCCGATGGAATCGGGCTTATCCCGGAATCGCGGACACCGTTCCGGACAACACGCGGTACATTCAGGTGTCCAGAGATATCGGGCGAAAAGCCCGCCTTTACTGGCTCTCCGGCGTGCGGGGAGCTGGAATCGCAGGGGTGGACCTCGGCGAGGACTTGGAGGGGGACTCGGGGTGCCTCCGGGAGGTCAGTTGAAGAGAGAGTCCTGCACGGCGGCGATCACGCCCATGATCGCGGCGTGGCCGATCATCAGCAGGAAGACCGTCCAGACCGCCGTTACGATCGTCAGCAGCCAGCCGAGCATGGCCATCACGCCATCGTCCTCGATCAAAGCGAAGCAGAAGAACAGGATGGCCCAGGCGGGGAACAGGTTGTCGAACGGAATCGGCAACGCCAGCAGCAGGATGTCGGCCGACCAGGCGAGCAGCAGCAGGCGCCGCGGCATCCCGTTCACCCAGGCTTCGTGGCGGGCGTGCACGGTGTCCTCGAGCCATCCGATGGCGCGGCGGGCGCGGGCGAGGAAGGTCTGGAGCTTGCCGCGCGACAGGCCGCGACGGCCGATCGTCCTCGGCAAGGACGGTACCGGCCGGCCGGCGAAGAACTGGGCGAGCAGGAACAGCATCGGCACACCCGTTATCGTCGACAGCCAGGGAATGCCGGTGGGAATGCAATTGGGAACGTTGAGCGCCAGGATGGCGAAGGCATAGGAGCGGCCCTGCAGGCCGACCAGGAATTCGTCGAGCGTCAGCACCGACCCGGGCGTGCCGGCGAACATGCCGGCGAGCGCGTCGTAGAGGCCGAAGTTGTCCTTCATTCCCCCGCTCGCGCCAGAAGGCGGCGTGCCAGGACGAGATGCGGCCGGTCGAGCATCTTGCCGTCGAGGGTGAGCACGCCGGATCCCGGATTGCCCTCGAAGGTCGCCACGACGCGCTTCGCCCAGTCGATCTCCTGGGTACTCGGCGTGAAGACCTCGTGGATGACGGCGACCTGGTCGGGATGGATCGCGATCTTGCCGCCGTAGCCCATGCGCCGGGCATCGCGCGCTTCGGCGCGCAGGCCGTCGACGTTCCTGATGTCGGGATAGACCGTGTCGTAGGCGGTGACGCCGGCGGCCACCGACGCCATCAGGTTGACGGTGCGGGCGAACTTGAAGGTGTCGTCGTAGACTCCGGGTGCCGGGCCCTTGGCCAGCGCGCCGAGGTCGGCCATCAGATCCTCGCCGCCCCAGGAATGGCCCATCAATCGGGCATGCTTGGCCGGCGCCGCGGTGAGCGCGAGCACGGCGGCGGCGCTTTCGGTCGCAATGGTCAGGATCCGGGTCTTCCCCGGCGCGATGCCTTCGCGTGCCTCGAGCGCGTCGAGGTAGTTGGCCAGCAGGTCGAGATTGGCCTGGCCGACGCACTTCGGAAAGACGATGCCGTCGGGCCTGCCCTGCATGACGACGGCGAGATCGCCCAGCGTGAGGCCGGTATCGAGGGCGTTCACGCGGACGTAGAGCTTGGGGCCGGCACGGTCGGCGCCGCGCAGGTAGGCCAGCGCCATGTCGCGCGCGATCGCCTTGTGGTCGGCGGCGACCGAATCCTCGAGATCGAGGATCAGCCCGTCGGGACCGGACGTCGGGCCCTTGGCGAGCTTGCGCTCCGAATCGGCGGGAACGAACAGGAAGGAACGCATGAATCTACCTCAGCTCTTCGGCTTCTTGTGCATCAGCGCCTGCCGTGTGCACTCGGCCACGATCTCGCCCCGCTGGTTGATGGCGGTGTGGGAAAACTCGACGATGCCGGCATTGGGCCGCGACTTGCTCTCGCGCAGGCTCAGCACCTTGGTGCGCACATGAAGCGTGTCGCCGTGGAACACCGGCTTGGGGAAGCGCACGTCGGTCATGCCGAGATTGGCGACCGTCGTTCCCAGCGTCGTGTCGTTGACGGTGATGCCGATCATCAGGCCGAGCGTGAACAGGCTGTTGACGATGCGCTGACCGAACTCCGTCCTGGAGGCAAACTCCTCGTCGATGTGCAGCGGCTGCACGTTCATGGTGAGAGAACTGTAGAGAACGTTGTCCATTTCAGTGACGGTGCGGGTCCAGGGATGGTCGAACACCCGGCCCACGGTGAACTCCTCGAAATACAGCCCAGCCATCTTCCTCCCCCCTGAATTCCTCCACCCGAAAGTCCGGCTTTCTAGCATGGATGGACGCTGCCATGGACGCTAAGGGGCTCGTCATCGTATCAATGACGCCACAGGACGAAACATCGACGTTTGGGAGTGGAAGCGACATGCGCGCAATGCTGAGCGAGACGCCGGGCGGACCAGAGAGCCTGAAGCTGGTGGAATTGCCGTCCCAGGCGCTGGGCAAGGGCCAGGTGCGCGTCGCGGTGAGGGCGGCGGGAGTCAACTTTCCCGACACGCTGATCATCCAGGACAAGTACCAGTTCAAGCCGCCGCGCCCGTTCGCGCCTGGCCACGAGATCGCGGGCGACATCACCGAATTGGGCGAGGGCGTGAGCGGCTACAAGGTCGGCGACCGGGTGATCGGCATGATCGGCCATGGCGGTTATGCCACCGAGGCGGTCGTCGATACCGGCAGCCTGCTGCCGATGCCGGAGAACATGAGCTACGACGACGGCGCCGCCTTCACCATGACCTACGGCACCTCGTACTACGCGCTGAAGCAGCGCAGCAGCTACAAGGCCGGCGAGACCTTGCTGGTGACCGGCGCTTCCGGCGGCGTCGGCCTGACCGCCGTCGAGCTGGGCGCCCTGATGGGGCTGAAGGTGATCGCCGCCGTCGGCTCCGACGAGAAGATGGAGATCTGCAGGAAGTACGGCGCCACGATGTTCGTGAACTACACCAAGGACAAGATGCGCGACAAGGTCAAGGAACTGACCGGCGGCAACGGCGCGGACATCGTCTACGACGCCGTCGGCGGCGACGCCTTCGACGAATCGATCCGCTGCATCGCCTGGTACGGGCGACTGCTGGTGGTGGGCTTCGCGGCCGGCCGCATTCCCTCCCTGCCGGCCAACCTCGCGCTGCTGAAGAGCTGCGACGTGCGCGGCGTGTTCTACGGTGCCTGGCGGGGCCGCGAACCCGCGGAGGCGCGGAAGAATTTCGACGAGCTCCTGGCCTGGTATGCCGAAGGCAAGCTGAAGCCGCACATCTCGATGCGCTTCCCGCTGGAGAAGAGCGCCGAGGCGATGAACGCGCTGCTGTCGCGCAAGGCGACGGGCAAGGTCGTGCTGACCGTCTCATGAGGAGGGTGCGATGGGCCGACTGACCGGCAGGATCGCGATCGTGACGGGCGCCGCCTCCGGTATCGGGGCGGCATCGGCCAAGCTGTTCGCCGACGAAGGCGCGAGCGTCCTTGCCGTCGACCTGCCCGGATCGGCGATAGATTCCGCCCATGCCGGCAACCCGGCCATCGCGGCTTTCGCGGCGGACGTCACCGGCGACGACTCGCCCGCGAACATCGTGGCGGCGGCGCTCGCCAAATTCGGCGCGATCGACATCCTGTTCAACAATGCGGGCGTCAGCGGCCGCGCCTTCGTCGAGGAAATGACCGACGAGCATTGGGATCGCGTCAACGGCGTCAATCTGCGGGCGATGTTCCGGCTCTGCCGCGAGGCCATCCCGGCGCTCAAGCGGCGGGCGCGAGAGAAGGGGCGCGCGCGCATCGTCAATACCGCGTCGGTGATGGCCTTCGACACCGATTTCGGCCTGGCTGCCTACTGCGCCTCCAAGGCCGGTGTCGGCGGGCTCACGCGCACCCTGGCGCTCGAACTCGGCAAGTTCAACATCACGGCGAACTATGTCTGTCCCGGCGCGATCTACAGCGGCATGACCCAGACCAACTTCGACAAGCCCGAGATCCGCGAGGTCTGGGAGAGGAAGGCCGCCTTGCGCCGGCTTGGCCAACCGATCGACATCGCACGCGGTGCGCTTCTGCTGGCCTCCGACGAGGCCGACTTCATCACCGGCCATGAGCTGGTGGTGGATGGCGGCCTGACGCTCAGGACCTGAACCGTGCCGAACATCCATTCCTTCGCCACGAGCTACGACGAAGCGCGCGACAAATTCCTGGCCGCGGCGCGCATCGCCGACGCCTGGACGCACCGCTACGACAATCCGACCAAGGGCCCGAAGGGAGAGGCGCTCTCGACCGATCTCGCCTGGCTCGGCCCGCAGGATGCCTCGAAGGTCGTCTTGACGATCTCCTCGACGCACGGCGTCGAAGGCTATTGCGGCTCAGGCTTCCAGGCCGACTGGCTGTCCGGCGTCGGCGCGGCAGGCCTGCCGGACGACACGGCGGCGCTCTTCGTCCACGCCATCAATCCTTACGGCTTCGCCTGGACGCGGCGCGTGACTGAGGAGGGCAACGACCTCAACCGCAACTACGTGGACCATTCCAAGCCCTACCCGGTGAACCAGGGCTATCTCGAGATCGCCGACTGGCTGGTGCCGGCCGACTTCAGCGACGCAGGACGCCGCGCGGCCGACGCCAAGCTGGCGGCATTTCGCAAGAAGGTCGGCGACGTCGAGTTCTTCCGCGCCGTCTCGGGCGGTCAGTACAGCCATCCCGACGGCATGTTCTTCGGCGGCGGTGGCGCCGCCTGGTCCAACAGGACCCTGCACGCGATCGTCGATCAGTATCTCAAGAACCGCAGCGACGTCGCCGTGATCGACTTTCATACCGGCCTGGGCCCCTACGGCTACGGCGAGCCGATCACGCACTACGACATCGACACGCCGGCGTCGCACCGGGTGCGCGCCTTCTGGGGCGAATCGGTGACGGAATCCAAGCGCGGCCAGACGGCCTCGCAGGCACGCGACGGGCTCGGCCACTATGGCCTCAACCGCGTCCTCCTGGAGCCCAAGACCCGGCTGACCATGTGCACGCTGGAATTTGGGACCTTCGACCGCGAGAGCGGCCAGAAGGCCTTCCGGGCCGACCATTGGTTGCACAAGTACGGCGACCCGCTGGGCAAGGAGGCGGGGCCGATACGGGCCGCCATGCGCCGGCAGTTCTACCCCGACACCGACGACTGGAAGGAGGCGGTCCTGTTCCGCGGCCACCAGGTCACCCGGCAGGCCATCGCCGGCCTTCAGCGCAAGGCCAATTGAGGCGATTGGGGACAATCGCCCCTGAAAAGCCATTCGCGCCGCTACCGATCCTGCTAAAACCCCTGCATGCGAGCTCTGATAGCGTTGGTCGCGTTTGCGGGCGTGGCCGCGCTCAATCTTCTGTGGTGGTGGTATCCGAACAGGCCGGTGGAGATTGCCGGCTGGACGGCAGAGCCGCTGCAAAGCGTGTCCTTTGCGCCCTATCGACCGGGGCAGAGCCCGCTTACCCGGATATTTCCGACGCCTGACCAGATCGAGGAGGATCTCAAGCGCCTGCAGGGCAAGGTGCGGGCGGTACGGACCTATTCATCGGGCGAGAACCTCGAAACCGTGCCACAGCGCGCCGGCAAGTACGGCCTCAAGGTCTGGCACGGCGCCTGGCTGAACAACAACGAGAAGGAAAACCTCGAGCAGATCAATCTGCTGATCGACCACGCCAACAAGTATCGCGACACAGTCGAGCGGGTGATCGTCGGCAACGAGGTGCTGCTGCGCAAGGACCTGACGGCGAACGAGCTGCGCCGCTACATCCGCCAGGTGAAGCAGCGCGTGTCCCAGCCCGTCACCTACGCCGACGTCTGGGAGTTCTGGATGCGTAACCCGTCGCTTGCCGACGAGGTCGACTTCATCACCATCCATATCCTGCCGTACTGGGAGGACGAGCCGATCGGCGTCGACCGCCGCGAGCCGGACGGCAGGCGAAGCATCGAGAAACACCTCGTCGACATCTACAAGAAGGTGCAGGCGCGCTTCCCCGGCAAGAAGATCGTGATCGGCGAGACCGGCTGGCCGAGCGACGGCCGCATGCGCTCGGATGCGCGGCCCGGGCGCGTCGAGCAGGTGGAATATTTCTCCATCTTCCGGTCCGCGGCCGAGCGTGAAAAGTTCGACTACAACGTCATCGAGGCCTTCGACCAGTATTGGAAGGCACGCCAGGAGGGCACGGTCGGGGCGGCCTGGGGGTTGCTCGATGCGCAGCGCCGCGACAAGTTCGAACTCGGCAAGCCGGTGGTGGCCGAGCCGCACTGGCGCATCCTGTTTGCCCTCACGACGATGGCGTCCGGCCTGCTCCTGCTCGGCTTCGTCAGCCAGCGCCGCCCGGCGGGATGGAAGGCGATCGCGATTTTTGCGTTCTTCTCCCAGGTGGTGGCGACCTGCTACGTGCAGGCGACGTGGCTCGACATTTCACGCAGCTTCTACTTCGAGCGCATGGTGGGCGTGGTGTTCTGGGCGGTGCTGCTTGCCCTGTTCAGCTATGCCCTGCTGCGCGGCATTGCCGATAGCCTGACCGGCAAGATGGCCGACCCGTCGCTCTACGGCGCCAGGGTGCGCGAGGCGTGGCGGGCATGGCGGGAGCTGCCGCGCTACCGCATCGTGCAGCGCGCCGACCTGATGGCCCAGGTGCTCTATCTGGCGCTGACGGTGCTTTGCATCTTCTACCTCATCGTCATCAGCATCGATTGGTACGACGGTGTCATCCGCATCGGCGACTGGTTCCGCCAGATCGCCATCGACGGGCGCTACCGCGATTTTCCGATCTGGAGCTTCACCATTCCGAGCATCGTGCTGATGGCCTGGAAAACGATCACCATCCTGCGCTCGGAGCCGGTGTCGCGCCCCCACCGGATCTCCAAGGCGCTCTCGTTCGGCCGTCTGCTGGGCTACGATGGCAGCCGCGGCTTCGTGCGCATGGACCGGTCTTTCAGCCGCATCCGGCCGGTCTTGCCGGAAATCGTCCTGGCGGGACTGCTGATCTTCTGGGCCGGGGTCATGTTGGTGACCGAGGGCGCCATCAAGCTGCACGACGGCGGCGCCGGCGGCTTCGTTGCAGTCGACGGCGGCCGCTGGGTGATCAGGACGCTGTTCTGGAATACCCAGGCCGACTGGTTCGCCTTCCTCGCCACGCTCATGGCGGTGCCCTATCTGGCGACGATCTACGTATCCATACGCGAACCACTGGCAGAACCGCCGCCGGACTCCTATACCAGCAAATGGTAGGCGTTCAGCCGGGAGTTACGACATGGAAATCAAGGGCGAATACAGGGTCGCCGCGCCGCGCGAGAAGGTTTTCGCGGCACTCAACGATGCCGCCATATTGCAGGCGTGCATTCCTGGCTGCGAGTCGCTGGAGAAATCGTCCGACACCGAGATGAAGGCGAAGGTGCGCATGCGCATCGGGCCGGTCAGTGCCAGCTTCACCGGGAAGGTCACTCTCTCGGACCTGGATCCACCCAACGGCTACAAGATCTCGGGTGAAGGGCAGGGCGGCGCTGCCGGCTTCGCCAAGGGCGGCGCGGTCGTCACCCTGCGCGAGGACGGCGCGGAAACGGTCCTGAACTACAATGTCGACGCCCAGGTCGGCGGAAAGATCGCCCAGGTGGGCGCGCGCCTGATCGACGGTACGGCCCGGAAACTGGCCGACGAGTTCTTCAGCAAATTCGCCACCATGGTGGGCGGCCCGCCGCCCGGGGAAACCATTGCCGCCGCCGCGCCGGCAGCCGCGCCCGTGGCGTCCGCTGCAGCGCAGCGAGGCTATAAGCACTGGATCGTCATCGGCGTCGGCGCCGTGGTGCTGGTCCTGGTGTTCCTGGCGAGCCGCTGACGCCCCGCCGGGGATCGGCTGTCATCCGCAATTCGCTTGACCGCCGCCAGAGTGGCTTGCGAGAGTTGATTCAATGCCCGGCAGGCCCCGCCTGAGTGCGGTCGCACCGAACCAACAAACCTCCGAGGGAGAAGATAATGACCATTTCCGTCGCCATGACCGTCAACGGCAAGGCCGTCTCGGGCAAGGTCGAGGCGCGCACGCTGTTGGTGCAATTCCTGCGCGAGCATCTCGGCATGACGGGTACCCACGTCGGCTGCGACACCAGCCAATGCGGCGCCTGCGTCGTCCACGTCGACGGCAAGTCGGTGAAGTCGTGCACGATCCTGGCGGTCCAGGCCGATGGGTCGACGGTGGCCACCATCGAAGGCCTGGCGGAGAGCCCCGACAAGCTGCACCCGATGCAGGAGGCGTTCCGCGAGAACCACGCCCTGCAGTGCGGCTTCTGCACCCCGGGCATGGTGATGAGCGCCATCGATATGGTGAAGCGACACAACTACCAGCTCGATGAGGCGACCGTGCGCCGCGAACTCGAGGGCAACCTCTGCCGCTGCACCGGCTACCACAATATCGTGAAGGCAATTCTGGCCGCCGCACCGGCCATGAAGTCAGCAGGAGTGTAGCCTCATGACCGCCGCCACCGGAATCGGCGCCCGTGTTCTTCGGACGGAAGACAAGCGCTTCCTGACAGGAACCGGCCGCTATGTCGACGATCTTCCCCTCGCGCGTGCGACCCACGCATACTTCCTGCGTTCGCCGCACGCCCACGCGAAGATCAAGAGCATCGATATTTCCGCGGCGGCCAAGATGCCGGGCGTGGTCAACATCTTCACCGGCAAGGACCTGGTCGACGCCAAGGTCGGCGGCCTGATCTGCGGCTGGGTGGTCAAGGACAAGCACGGCCAGCCGCACAAGTCTCCGGCTCATCCGGTGATGGCGGTCGACACTGTTCGCTATGTCGGCGACACCGTCGCCATGGTCGTGGCCAACAGCTACGACGAGGCCAAAGATGCCGCCGAGGCGATCAAGGTCGACTACGACGTGAAGCCGGCGAACATCGATCTCGCCAAGGCCCTCGACAAGGGCGCCCCCGAGGTCCATCCCGAGGCGCCGGGCAATCTCGTCTACGACTGGGAAATCGGCGTGAAGGCCGATGTCGACGCGGCGTTCGCCAAGGCTGCCCACGTCACCAAGCTCGACCTCGTCAACAATCGCCTGATCCCCAATGCCATGGAGCCCCGCGCGGCGGCGGCGGACTACGACAAGGGCACAGGCAACTACACACTCTGGTCGACGTCGCAGAACCCGCATGTGCTGCGCCTGATCCTGTCGGCATTCGTGCTGGGCATTCCCGAGCACAAGCTGCGGGTGATCGCGCCGGACGTCGGCGGTGGCTTCGGCAGCAAGATCTTCTGCTATGCCGACGAGACGATGGTTTGCTGGGCCGCTTCGCGGGTCGGCCGGCCGATCAAGTGGACCGCCGAACGCAGCGAATCGTTCCAGACCGATTGCCATGGCCGCGACCATGTCACCCACGCCGAGCTGGCGCTGGACAAGGACGGCAAGTTCCTGGCACTGAAGGTCGAGACGATCGCCAACATGGGCGCCTATCTGTCGACCTTCTCGACGGCTGTGCCGACCTACCTCTACGCCACCCTTCTGGCCGGGCAGTACACGACGCCGCTCATCTACGCCAACGTGAAGGCGGCGCTCACCCATACCGCACCGGTCGACGCCTATCGCGGCGCAGGGCGGCCGGAGGCGACGTTCGTCATCGAGAGCATCGTCAGCAAGGCGGCGGCCGAGATGAACATCGATCCGGCCGAGTTGCGCCGGAAGAACTTCATCCCGTCGACGGCTTTCCCGTATCAGACGCCGGTAGCGCTGCAGTACGATTCGGGCAACTATCCGCCGATCATCGACGAAGCCATGAAGATCGCCGACTACAAGGGCTTCGAGGCCCGCCGCGCCGAGGCCAAGTCGCGCGGCAAACTGCGCGGCATCGGCTTCTCGTCCTATATCGAGGCCTGCGGCCTCGCGCCTTCGCAGGTCATCGGCCAGCTGGGCGGCGGTGTCGGTCAATGGGAGTCGGCGCAGATCAAGTTCAATCCGACCGGCAACGTCCAGGTCATGACCGGCTCGCACAGCCATGGCCAGAGCCACGAGACGACGTTCGCCCAGATCATCCACTCCAAGCTCGGCGTTCCGATGGAGCAGATCGAGATCGTCCATGGCGACACGGCAACGACGCCGTTCGGCATGGGGACCTACGGTTCGCGTTCGCTCGCCGTCGGCGGCTCGGCAATCATCAAGGCCACCGAGAAGATCATCGCCAAGGGCAAGAAGGTGGCCGCCCACTTGATGGAAGCGGCGGTCGCGGACGTCGAATTCGAGAACGGCACCTTCAAGGTGGCGGGCACGGACAAGAGCGTACCGTTGGCCCAGGTCGTGTTCGCGGCCTACGTGCCGCACAACTATCCGCTGGCCGACACCGAGCCGGGCATGGACGAGAACGCCTTCTACGATCCGGCGAATTTCGTCTATCCGGCCGGCACGCAGATCTGCGAACTCGAGATTGACCCGGAGACGGGCACGACGGAGATCGTGGCCTTCACCGCGATCGACGACTTCGGCAACATCATCAATCCAATGATCGTCGAGGGACAGGTTCACGGTGGCATCGTGCAGGGCGTCGGCCAGGCCCTGATGGAGGGCGCCGTGTACGACAAGGGCACGGGCCAGCTCATCAGCGGCTCGTTCATGGATTACACCATGCCGCGCGCGGACAATTTCCCGTCGTTCAAGCTCGGCTACAAGACCACGCCTTGCCCGCATAATCCGCTGGGCGTGAAGGGGTGCGGCGAGGCCGGCGCGATCGCGTCGCCGGCCGCCGTGATGAATGCGATCCACAACGCGCTGGCGCCGGTGGGCGTCAAGCACGTGGAAATGCCCGCCACACCTCTCAACGTGTGGCAATCGATCAAGGGCGCCCAACGCCAAGCTGCGGAATAGGGCGGCCGAGTAACCGGAGGAAATCCTGATGTACGATTTTGCTTATCATCGTCCGAAGTCGGTCGCCGACGCGGTGAACCTGCTGAAGGGCAAGACCGAGGCCCGCGCCATGTCGGGCGGCATGACCCTGATCCCGACGCTCAAGCAGCGTCTGGCGCGGCCGAGTGACGTGGTCGATCTAGGGGGCGTCAAGGAACTGGCGGGTATCAAGATCGAGGGCAACAACGTCGTGGTGGGCGGCATGACCCGGCACGCCGACGTCGCGACCTCGGCCGAGGTCAAATCGGCGATCCCGGCGCTGGCCGAGCTCGCGGGCCACATCGGCGATCCGCAGGTGCGCAACCGCGGCACGATCGGCGGCTCGGTCGCCAACAACGATCCCGCTGCCGACTATCCGGGAGCTGTCGTGGCGCTCAATGCCACGGTCACCACCAACACCCGCAAGATCGCGGCCGACGACTTCTTCAAAGGCCTGTTCGAGACGGCGCTCGCCGACGGCGAACTGATCACCTCGATCAGCTTCCCCAAGGCGGAGAAGGCCGCCTACATGAAATTCCCGAACCCGGCCTCGCGCTACGCCATGGTCGGCGTGTTCGTGGCGAAGACGGCAGGCGGCGTCCGCGTCGCGGTGACCGGCGCCGGGGCCTGCGTCTTCCGCGTCAAGGCGATGGAGGATGCGCTGGCCAAGAACTTCTCGTCGGCGGCGATCAAGGACATCAAGATCCCGGCCGATGGCCTCAACAGCGACATCCACGGCAGCGCCGAATACCGCGCCCATCTCGTGGGCGTCATGGCGCGCCGCGCGGTCGACGCCGCCAACAAGTAGCCTTCGGCGGCTCTACGAACTAACGTCGGGGCGTCCTTTTGGGACGCCCTTTCGTTTTGGGGAGAGGCATGAAGGCGCTGGTCACGGGATTCGAGCCGTTCGGCGGCCACGACGTCAATCCGTCGTCGCTCGCCGTGGGCAAGCTCAAGAAGCGGATCGGCGGCATCGCCGTTCATACCGCCCAACTGCCGACCTCCTACGCAAACTCGGCCAAGGTGCTCCAGGCAGCGATCGAGAAGGTCAAACCCGACATCGTGCTGTGCGTCGGCCAGGCGGGCGGGCGCACCGAGCTCTGCCTCGAGCGCGTCGCCATCAATGTCCAGGACGCCCGCATCCGCGACAACGACGGCAGGCAGCCGATCGACAAGCCGGTGGTGAAGGACGGCCCGGCGGCGCACTTCACGACACTGCCGATCAAGGCCTGCGTGGCCGAGATGCGCAAGGCGGGGCTGCCGGCCGCGGTGTCGAACACTGCCGGCACCTTCGTCTGCAACCACATCTTCTATGCCCTGATGGACCTGGCCGCGGGCCATCCGATCCCGATGCGCGGCGGCTTCCTGCACATCCCCTACGTGCCCGAGCAGGCCGCTCGCCTGGGCGGGGCCCCGTCGATGGCGCTGGACGATATCGTGCGCGGCATCGAAATCATTATCGAGGTCAGCGGCAGCCGTGGCGGCGACCTTCACACGGTTGAAGGCCGCCTTTCATAATATTGATATTAAACGATATTACTCGGCGGCAATCGCCAGAGGCGGATGCGGGTCATGGCTTGAACGGGCCCCGACCGGAGTGGGGACGGCAGCGGCGTCGGGCCGCTTCACCCGGAACCAGGTGGCATAGAGTGCGGGCAGGAACAGCAGGGTGAGCGCCGTGGCCACCAGCAGGCCGCCCATCAGGGCGACGGCCATGGGGCCGAAGAACACGCTCCGCGACAGCGGCACCATGGCGAAGATCGCCGTGCCGGCGGTGAGCAGGATCGGCCGGGCGCGGCGCACGGTGGCGTCGATCACGGCATCCCACGGCGTGTGGCCGGCTTCGATGTCCTGGTCGATCTGGTCCACCAGGATCACCGAGTTGCGCATGATCATGCCGGCCAGCGCGATGGTGCCCAGCAGGGAGACGAAGCCGAAGGGCTGGTTGAAGGCCAGCAGGAACAGCGAGACGCCGATCATGCCGAGCGGCGCCGTCAGCATGACCAGCGCGAGCTTCGAGAAGCTCTGGAGCTGCAGCATGAGGAACAGCACCATCAGGAAGGCCATCACCGGCATCATCTTGAAGATCGAACCCTGGCTGCGGGCGCTCTCCTCCTTGTCGCCGCCGACCTCGATGCGGTAGCCGGCCGGCAGCTCGGCGCGCACCGGCGCCAGCGCCTTGTCGATACGGGCGGCGACGTCGGGGCCCTGCACGCCGTCGACCACGCCGGCCCGCACGGTCATCAACAGGTCCTTGTTGCGACGCCACAGGATCGGCTCCTCGAGTTCGAAGCGCAGTGTCGCGAGCTGGGCAAGGGAGACGACGCCGCCGTTTGCCGTCCTGAGGTTGATCGCCTCCAGCCCTTCCAGGCTCAGCCGCTCGCCCGGCACGGCGCGGGCGACGACGTCGATGCTCTCGGCGCGGTCGCGGTACTGGGTCACCACCACACCCGACAGCAGGGTCTGCAGCGTGTTGCCGAGCAGCTGCGAATCGACGCCCAGCGCGCGCGCCTTGTTCTGGTCGACCTCGAGCCGCACCGTCTTGGCGAGTTCGTTCCAGTCGGAATTGATATCGCGCGTGGCGGGATCGGCCTTGAAGACCTGGCGGACGCGCTCGGCAACGGCGCGGACCTGCTGCGGGTCGTCGCCCAGCACGCGGAACATGACGGGGTAGCTCACCGGCGGGCCGTTCTGCAGCCGCTGGACGCGGGCCCGCACGGCCTCGAAGTCCTCGGCGAAGGCCTTGTCGAGGGCCGCGAGCACGCGCTCGCGGGCCTCCAGATCCCGCGTCATGACGATGACCTGGCCAAAACTCGCATTAGCCAGTTCAGGCACGGTCGGCAGGTAGAAGCGCGGGCTGCCGGCGCCGACATACGCGGTGTAGTGGCTGACATCGGGGTTCGCACCGAGCAGGCGCTCGAGCTTCTTGACCTCGGCGTCGGTGGCGGCGAAGGAGGCGCCCTGGGCCAGCCGCATGTCGACGATCAGCTCGGGCCGGTTCGAGGTCGGGAAGAACTGCTTCTGCACCAGGCCGAACAGGCCCATGGCGCCCAGAAAGGCCAGTGCGGTGATGGCGATGGTGGTCTTGCGCCATGTCACGCACCAGACGACGACCCGGCGGAAGAGCGTGTAGAGCCGGCCCTGGTAGGGATCGGCGTGATGGGCCTTGGGCTGGGGCAGCAGGCGGTAGCCGAGCCAGGGCGTGAACAGGACGGCCACGAACCACGAGACGATCAGCGAGATGCCGACCACCCAGAAGATCGAGTTGGTGTATTCGCCGGCGCTCGACTTGGCGAAGCCCACCGGCACGAAGCCCGCCGCCGTCACCAGGGTGCCGGTCAGCATGGGGAAGGCCGTCGAAGTGTAGGCGAAGGTGGCGGCCTCCATGCGGCTGAAACCCTGCTCGAGCTTCACCATCATCATTTCGACGGCGATGATGGCGTCGTCGACCAGCAGGCCGAGCGCTATGATCAAGGCACCCAGCGAGATGCGCTGGAAGTCGATGCCGAGCAGCAGCATGCCGACGAAGGTGATGGCCAGCACCAGCGGCACCGACAGCGCGACGATGATGCCGGTGCGCACGCCCAGGCTGATGAACGACACCACCAGCACGATGGCGAGCGCCTCGAGCAGGGAGGAGGTGAACTCCTCGAACGACTTGTCCACCACTTCGGGTTGGTTGGCGACGCGATGCACGGTGATGCCGACCGGCAGCTCGCGCTCGATCTCGGCCATCGTCGCCTCGAGCGCCTTGCCGAGTGTCTGGACGTTGCCGCCCGGCGCCATGACGACGCCGAGGCCGATCACCGCCTTGCCCTTGAAGCGCATGGATGTCTGCGTCGGGTCCTGGTAGCCGCGCTTGATCTCGGCGACGTCGGCCAGGGTGAGCGTGCGGCCGTTGGCGCTGAAGGGAAGGTTGGCGAGGTCCGCGGCGGACGTGGGCGCGCCATCGACGCGCACAGCCACGCGCTCGCCCCTGGTCTCGACCGTGCCCGAGGCCACGATGGCGTTCTGCTTGCGGATGATGTCGAGAATCTGATCGACCGGCACACCCAGCATTGCCAGGCGGGTGTGGCTGAACTCGATATAGATCTTCTCGTCCTGCAAGCCGAACAGGTCGGCCTTGGTGACGTCGGGCACGCCCAGCACGCGCTGGCGCACGGCCTTCACGATGTCCTTGACCTCGGCCGACGAGAAGCCGTCCGACTCGAAGGCCCAGATCAGGCTGTAGGTGTCGCCATACTCGTCGTTGAAGAACGGCCCGACGACGCCCTGCGGCAGGTTTCCGCGGATGTCGCCGACCTTCTTGCGCACCTGGTACCAGAGGTCGGCCACCCGGGCCGGCGGGACGTCGTCACGCAGGGAGACATAGATCACCGTCTCGCCGGGCTTGGTGTAGCTAGTGACGTTGAAGAAGTAGGGGAGCTCCTGCAGCTTGGTTTCGATCTTGTCCGTGACCTGCTGCTCGACCTCGCGCGAGGTGGCGCCGGGCCAGGCTGCCGACACCACCATCTGCTTGATGGTGAAGGGAGGATCCTCGGCGCGGCCGAGACTGAAGAAGGCGTAGACGCCCGCGATGCTGAGGGCGAGCATGAAGAAGACGGTGAGCGTGCTGTATCTGAGCGCCAGCTCCGACAGGTTGGTGCGCGTGCTCATGGCCGCGCCGCCTGCTGCACAGGCTTCACTTTCTGGCCGGCCTCGAGCTTGTGCACGCCGGCGGTGGCGATCAGTTCGCCGGCCTTGACGCCCGAGATGATCGCTGCGGTGTCGTTGCGCCAGCGCGCGATGATGACGGGGCGCAGCTCGACGGCGCCGGTTGCCCTGTCGACGACCCACACGGCGGGCCGGGTGCCCTGCTGGAAGATCGCGGCCAGCGGGACCTCGGCCACGGGCACGGCGTCGGGGCGCTCGAAGCTCAAGGTTGCGGTCATGCCGAGGCCGATGAATTCCGGCGGATCGATGATGCTGAAACGCGCCGGATAGGTGCGGGAGGTGGGATCGGCGCTGGGCGAGAGTTCGCGAAGCTTGGCGGCGTGGCGACGGCCGGGATCGGACCACAGCTCGAAGCCGGCGGCGGCGGAGTCGCGCACCACCTTCAGGCGATGCTCCGGCACGCCGACCAGGATCTCGAGTTCGTCGGTGCGCGCCACCCGGACGACGCCCTGGCCCTGTGACACGACCTGGCCGACCTCGGCCTGGACCGCGGTGACGACGCCGGCGGTATCGGTGCGAAGCTCGGTGTAGGCGAGGTTGTTCTCGGCCGATGACAGCTGGCTGCGCGCCTGGTCGACGCGGGCGAGCGCCGTGGCGGCCAGCGACTGGCGCTGTTCGAGTGTCTGCGGCGTGAAGGCGGCACCACCTTTCAGCGCCTGGTAACGCTCATGATCGGCCTTGGCACGGACGTAGTCGGCCTCGGCGGAGGCAAGTGCTGCCCTGGCATTGTCGACGGCAAGGCGATAGTCGGCGGGGTCGAGTTGGGCGATCAGTTCGCCCGGCTTCACGACGGCACCGACATCGACCGAGCGCTGCACGATCTTTCCGGAGACGCGGAAACCCAGGGTGCTCTCGATGCGGGGAACGACCGTCCCGGCCAGGACCAGCGATTGTGCCTGCCGACTGTAGGCGATTTCAAGGACGCGGGCCGGACGCACGACCGGCTCGTTGGTGGAGACGCGCGAGGCATTCGCCGTGAGCGTCAGGGCGGCAAAAGCCACAGCGCCGGCGGCCGCAGTGCCAAAGCCGATAATGATTACCTTGATCGGGAGACGCATGGCGGGCCTTCCTTCCGAGGTTTACTATGACCAGTGACAAACTGACCATTGGTAACTTATCGTTGATAACTTATCTACGTTCAGTTAGGAGTCAAGAGCAGGGAGGTGGTTTTGGCAGCCCCATCAACAGCCGTAGCGTCCGGCCGCAAAAAGCGCGGCGAGGGCCATACGCGTCGCGAGGAAATCCTCCTGGCGGCGAAGGAGCTGTTTTTGGAGGAGGGCTACGACGCCACCACGATCCGCAGGATCGCCGATCGGGTCGGCGTGTCGGCACCGGCGCTCTACCTCTATTTCCAAGACAAAGAAGCGATGATGCTGGCGCTCTGCGACCAGACCTTCGGCCACCTGATCGAAGGCATCCGGGAGATCGAAAAGACGGTGGCCGATCCGCTCGACCGAATCCGCCGCTTCGCCCAAGCTTATGCGCGCTTCGGCCTCGAACATCCCGACGAGTACCGGCTGGTCTTCATTGGCAACAACATTCCGGAGTCGATGCGCAAGATCGGCCATCGCATGCCGACCGACGATCCGACCCGTCCCGGCGTCGGTGGCGCGCTCGTCTTCAGCCGACTGGTCGCCATGCTGTCCCAACTCGAGGTGTCGGGCGTCAAGCTGAACTACCCGCCCGACACCTGCGCCGAACTGTGCTGGATGGGCCTCCATGGCGTCGTGGCGGCCCTCATCATGAAGCCCGACTTTCCCTGGTCGAATCGTGAGACCCTCATTCAGGGCATGCAGGACATCGTCATCAAGGGAATCCTGCGCGGCGCCTGATTGCGTTCCGGTTGGAAGTCCGGCGACCACGACGTGATCCGTTGGCCTGTGATCCTTTGGCCTGCGACCCGCGGTCGGGTCCGGGCCGCACAAGCCGCTTCATGCCGTGGCGTGGAGAATAGCGGACGAAAGCACAACAGTCGTCCTCGGCATCCCGATACCATCCGGCGATTCGGTGTTTCTGGCGATCGTCGGCATCCATGTCGTGTTCGGGGTTGCTGCCGTTATCGAAGGAGCTTCCGCAAATTGCGTTCTGGCTCCTGCCTGGCGCGATCGGGATTCTTTTCATTGCCCGCGCCCTGGGCCGGCATCCCCTGCTTCTTGGTGTCGGCCGTTCGCGAGCCGACAGCGTGCGGTCGCCGGATTCGGCCCTCTAAGTGCGTGTCCAGACCCGCGGGAAGAGTTCGCAAGTCATTGGATCACCGGCGGCGAGATCGGGCTTGTGGGGAAACTGGAAGGTGCCCGGGCGTGGGTCGTAGCGGACGTCGTCGCCGGTGTAGCGCAGCGCGAGTCCGCGGCGGCGGGCGCCCGGTGTCAGGTTGCCGGATGCGCCATGGACGATCATGGCGTGGAAGACCAGGCAATCGCCGGGGGCCATCCGCCATGACTTTATGTCGTACCTGCCGCGATCGGCATCGATGTCGGGGATCTGCGCGAGATCGCTGTCGGTGAATTTCGCCTCGTGGCCCTTGCGGAACGGCGTCGGGCGGTAGTTGACGCCCCAGCGATGCGAGCCGGCGATGAACTCGACCGCCCCGTTGCTCCGATCGATCGGGTCGAGTGCGACCCAGACCGAGGCGATCTGCCAGCCCTTCACCGGCCAGTAGGGCTGATCCTGATGCCAGGGCGTCGGGTGCGCCGTGCCGGGCTCCTTCACGAACAGCTGGTCATAGAAGAAATTCGCCGACGCCGATCCCATCAGTCGCGCGGCGACGGCTGGCGCGGGCGAGTCGAGAGCGGCGGCGCGGAACTCCGGATCGTTCCGCCACATGAACATGTCGCCGAAGAACTTTCCGGCGGTGCTGCCCTCGGCAAAGTTGGTGGCGTTGGGACCGGGCGAGGCGAGATCGTGCTCGATCGCCACGCGCAAGCGCTCGACCCAGCGCGCGTCGAATTGATCGCGCAGGCAGACGACGCCGTCCCGCGCGTATGCGGCGATGTCGCTTTCGGCGATCAAGCGTTTTGCAGGACGTGGACGGCGCGTTCGGCGACGAGATCCTTGTTCTTGGCGCCGTAGGCCTTCATGTGCTCCGAGGCGGCGTGGGCCTTGAGGTGATCCATGCTCTCCCACTTTTCGACCACCACGAAGGTGTCGGTTCCGAATTTCGCAAACGGTCCGCCCTCGACGTCGACCGTGGCGCCGTATTCGATGCAGCCTTTTTCGGCGTGCACGGCAGGCACGTTGGCCTTGAAGTTCCTGAGAATTTCGTCGCGCTTGCCAGGCTTGGCGGTGATGATGGCGATGACGTGGATCATTTCATTTCCTCCCCAATGGTATCTGTTTCTCAGGCGGCGTGGCCGTGGCGCAGCAGGCGGCCCGGCAGCTTGTCGTTGGCGCCGAAGGCGTCCTTGCCATTCTGGCGGACGATCCGGCCGTTGACGATCACGGCATCGATGCCGATCGCCTCGGAGACCAGGCGGTCGGCGCCCGCTGGAAGATCGTGGACGCGCTTGAGCGGGCCGGGACCGACAGTCTTGGGATCGAATACCACGACGTCGGCCGGCCGGCCCTCGGCCAGCAGGCCGCGGTCGGTGATTCCGAACATCTCGGCCGGTCGCCGCGTCAGGTTGTGCACGGCCTGTTCGATCGTGAAGGTCTTCTTGTCGCGCACCCAATGGCCCAGCAGGTAGGTCGCGTAGCAGGCGTCGCAGAGCTGGCTGGCATGGGCGCCGGCATCGGACAGGGCGATCACGGTGTGCGGATCGGTGATCAGCTCCGCCACTTCCTTCTCGTCGAAGTTCATGACGGCCATCCGGAAGCGTGCCTGCAGATCGTTGGCGAGCGCCAGATCGAGCGCGAGGTCGACCGGGTCCTTGCCGAGCTTGGCGGCGGCGCCGGCGAGCGGCATCTCCTCGAGTTCGCGGGCCGACGGTGCCCAGGCGATGACCACGCGGTCCCACCAGCGCTGGAAGACAGGCGTCACTCCGCTGCGGAGCCTCTCGCGCCACGCCGGATCGGCATAGGCGCGGCGGCGCGTCCCGGGCACCTTGGCATCCTCGGCGGCGAGTTCGTTCATGAACTTCATGACATCGAAGATGAATGGCTCGGCGAAGGTGAACTCGAAGTTGAGCGGCCGGCAGCTCACCTGCGGGATCACCATCGCGCCCGACTTCCGCTGCTCGGCCGCGAGATCGAGCTGCTTGCGGTGCCCGCCCGGGCCGTAGAGGTAGGAGAGGAGGGCGGTCCATGTGACGGGGATGCCGTACTTGCGGCTGACCTCGGCCATGTGCCGGGTCGAAAATTCGCGACCGATTGTGATCTGCATCAGGCCGCGCTTCATTTCGCCCATAACCGAGACGAGCTGATCCATTTCCTCGACGGTGGCCTGGCGGCTGGGCACCGGCTTGCCGGCATAGCCGTTGTGGCTCACCGACACGGGAGTGCCGAAGCCGATGGCGCCGGCTTCCATGGCCTCGCGCATCAGCTTCTTCATGGCGCCGATTTCGTCGGCCGTGGCGGCGCGTTCGGTGGAAGCCTCGCCCATGACGTAGAGCCTGAGCGGCGTGTGACCGAACAGGGCCGCGATGTTGACCGCCGAGCCGCGCTTCTCCACCGTGTCGAGATACTCGGGGAAGGTCTCGAAGGACCAATCCTCGCCCAGGCCCGCCTGCAGGGCGTCGAGGCTCATGCCTTCGACTTTCTCCAGCGTCTGCAGGATCATCTTGCGATGCGCCGCCCGCGTCGGCGCGACGCCGAAACCGCAGTTGCCGATGACCGTCGTGGTCACGCCATGCCACGGCGAGATGCTGAGCATGCGGTCCCACAGGAGCTGGGCGTCGTAGTGAGTGTGGACGTCGACGAAGCCCGGCGCCACGACGCGGCCCGTGGCGTCGATTGTCGCGGCCGCCGGGCCGTCGACCTTGCCCATGGCCGCGACCTTGCCGTCCTTGATGCCGAGGTCGCCCCGGAAGCCCGGCTTACCGCTGCCGTCGACGATCGTACCGGCGGTGATCTTGAGGTCGTAGGTCATGGCTGCCCCCGATGAACGCCCATTCATATTGGCAAACGCATCTGCTAGGGGCAATGCCGCGCTTGCATGGCAAGGTCGCGCTGCTAGGGTCCGCGCGTTTTTGGGAGGATTCGATGGCTAAGCACAGGATCGCGCTCATTCCGGGTGACGGAATCGGCAAGGAAGTCGTTCCGGAGGGCGTGCGCGTCCTCGAGGCCGCTGCGCGCCGCTTCGGCTTTCAACTCGAGTTCACCGACTTCGACTGGTCGTGCGACCGCCTGCTGAAGACCGGCAAGATGATGCCCGACGACGGCATGGAGCAGCTCAAGGCGTTCGAGAGCATCTTCCTGGGTGCCGTCGGCTGGCCGGGCGTGCCCGACCATGTCTCGTTGTGGGGCCTGCTGATCCCGATCCGCCGCGACTTCGACGAATACGTGAATCTGCGCCCGGTGCGCCTGTTCGAGGGCGTGCCGTCACCGCTGGCCAACCGCAAGCCGGGCGAGATCGATTTCTGGGTCGTGCGCGAGAACACCGAGGGCGAATATTCGGAGCTGGGCGGCCGCATGTTCCGCGGCACCGAGAACGAGTTTGCCATCCAGGAAGCGGTCTTCACGCGCAAGGGTGTCGACCGGGTCATGAAGTTTGCGTTCGACTTCGCGCGCACGACCAAAAAGAAGCACGTGACCTCGGCCACCAAGTCGAACGGTATCATCCACACCATGCCGTTCTGGGACGAGCGCTTCGCCGAGATGCAGAAGAAATATCCCGACGTGAAGGCGGACCAGTATCACATCGACATCCTGACCGCGCACTTCGTGCGCAACCCCGATTGGTTCGACGTCGTCGTGGGCTCGAACCTGTTCGGCGACATTCTTTCCGACCTTGGGCCGGCACTCACCGGTTCGATCGGCGTGGCGCCATCGGGCAACATCAACCCGGAGCGCAAGTTCCCCTCGATGTTCGAGCCGGTGCATGGTTCGGCGCCGGACATCGCCGGCAAGTACATCGCCAACCCGATCGGCCAGATCTGGTCGGGCGCCATGATGGTGCGCCATCTCGGCTATCCCGAGGCGGCCGAAGCCATCGAGCGGGCGATTGCCGCCTCGCTGGTCGAGGGCGGGCCGCGAACCAGGGACCTCGGCGGCAACGGCGATACCAAGACCGTGGGGGCTGCCATCGCCGAGCTGGTGAAGACGGCGTAGCGAGCAGGCCTACTTCAGGGCGATATCGATGATGCGCCCTGTTGCGGCGGGCAGGGGCAGCGCCAGCACTGCGGCATGGCCGGCGGGGTCCATCTTGCGCAGCGTCTTTCTCAGGATGTCGGCGAGCTTGGCCTCACCGTAGTCTTCGTGGCCGGCAACGAATTCGTCCAGGTAGTGATGGACGAAGACGACGCCCACGACGTTCTCGAGAGCCTGGCTCTCGGGATCGCGCTTGAGCTGCTCTTTCCTGATGATCCTGGCGACTTGCGCGATCTCGTCGTCCGCATACCCGTGGCGGCGCATGATTGCGGACGTGAGCGCCGCGTGATGATCCCGGCAGGCGGATCGCCAGGCATTATAACCTTCGCGGCCGAGCGGGTAGTCGTGCCGGGGAATTTGCCAGCGGCAGATGTGCTGGGCGCGCGCGGCGATGCGCAGGGCCTCCGAGGCTTCCGGATAGAGCCGCGACAGGCATTCCGACAGCCGCTCCGAATAGACGACCTCGCGCGGGCGGGACGTGCCTCCGACGTTGTCCTGCCGGGGATCATGCGCGTTGGCGGCGTCGATCTCCGCGATCACGGTCTGGAAGCGTGGTGAAAGGGGAGTCATTGCACTCTCATAGGAGCGTCTCATGGCGACGCAAAGAGGCAATCGACGGCAGGGCGTGCCCAATAAACAACCAGGCTGGTCGGCGGCAATTCCAGGGTGCGGTGCCGAGCCCTTGATATCGCGGGTTCTTGGATTCCCCCTATTTGGCACGATTCATGCGTCATATCTGGTGAGACAATGAAGTCTCGTTAGTGGGCGTCCAATGGCGGGCGCTCCAGGCAAAGCTGCCGACGGCTGTTCGTCCCTTCTCGGGGGGGCGTCGGTCTGTTGAGCAGCTTTTTTGTTTTGGGGATTCGCCAGGGGCATGACCGAAAAGCTCGTCATCATCGGAAACGGCATGGCCCCCGGGCGCATGCTGGAGCATCTGCTCGAGGCCGTGCCTGACCGCTACCAGGTGACGATCTTCAACGCCGAACCGCGCGTGAATTACGACCGCATCATGCTCTCGCCCGTGCTGTCGGGCGAGAAGGACTATGAACAGATCATCATCCATGGCGATGGCTGGTACGTCCGCAACGGCATCACCCTGTACAAGGGTCACAAGATCGTAGCGATCGACCGTGTTGCAAAGACCGTGACCTCCTCCGAAGGCGTGACCGAGAGCTACGACAAGCTCGTGATCGCCACCGGCTCAAATCCACTTATCATCCCGGTGCCCGGCCACGACTTCGCCGGCGTCCTCACCTACCGCGACCTCGACGACGTGAATGCGATGCTGCTGGCCGCCCAGTCGCGCGCCAAGGCGGTCGTGATCGGCGGCGGCCTGCTCGGCCTCGAAGCGGCTGCCGGCCTGCAGGCGCAGGGAATGGACGTCACGGTCGTGCACCTGATGCCGAGCCTGATGGAGCGGCAGCTCGACCCGGCGGCAGGCTACCTGCTGCAGAAGGCGCTGGAGGAACGCGGCATCAGGGTGCTGACCAAGGCCAACACCAAGGCGATCCTGGGCAGCGGCAAGGTCGAGGGTGTCGAGCTCGCCGACGGCACCGTCATTCCGGCGACCCTGGTCATCATGGCGGCGGGTATCCGGCCCAATGCGGCGCTCGCCGGGGAGGCGGGCCTCACGGTCGGCCGTGGCATCGTGGTCGATCACGGCATGCGGACTTCCGATCCCGACATCTTCGCCCTGGGCGAATGCGCCGAGGTCGGTGGTCACGTCTACGGCCTGGTGGCACCGCTCTACGAGATGGCGCGCGTCGCCGCGGCGCAACTCGCCGGCGACGAGGGCGCGCGCTTCGTGCACATCGACACGCCGACCAAGCTCAAGGTCACCGGCATCGACGTCTATTCGCTGGGCGACTTCGCCGATGGCGACGACCGCGAGGAGATCGTGCTGCGCGACGCCGCTGCCGGCGTCTACAAGCGCCTGATCCTGAAGGACAATCGGATCATCGGCACCGTTCTGTTCGGCGAGGTGACCGACGGCGCGTGGTTCAACGACCTCAAGAAGAAGTCGGCGAACATCTCCGAGATGCGCGACACGCTGATCTTCGGGCCGGCCTTCCAGGGCGGCGGCTCGGTTGACCCCGGCGCCGCCGTCGCGGCGCTTCCGGACGACGCCGAGATCTGCGGCTGCAACGGCATCTGCAAGGGCAAGATCACGGGCACGATCACGGCGAAGGGGCTCACGACCCTCGACGAGGTGCGCGCCCACACCAAGGCCTCGGCCTCGTGCGGCACCTGCACCGGCCTCGTCGAGCAGCTCATGGAGCTGACCCTGGGCGATGCCTTCGACCGGACCGCTGTCCAGCCGATGTGCGCCTGCACGACGCTGGGCCACGACGACGTCCGCCGCCTGATCAAGGCCAAGTCGTTGAAGACCGTGCCGGCGGTCATGCAGGAACTCGAGTGGAAGACCTCGTGCGGCTGCGCCAAGTGCCGGCCGGCGCTCAACTACTACCTCGTCAGCGACTGGCCCGACGAGTACGCCGACGACTACCAGTCCCGCTTCGTGAACGAGCGTGTCCACGCCAACATCCAGAAGGACGGCACCTTCTCGGTGGTGCCGCGCATGTGGGGCGGGGTGACGAGTTCGGCGGAGCTGCGCGCCATCGCCGACGTCGTCGACAAGTTCGCCATCCCGACGGTCAAGGTTACCGGCGGCCAGCGCATCGACATGCTGGGCATCAGGAAGGAAGACCTGCCCGCGGTATGGGCCGACCTTGGCAAGGCGGGCTTCGTGTCAGGCCATGCCTACGCCAAGGGCCTGCGCACGGTGAAGACCTGCGTCGGCACCGACTGGTGCCGCTTCGGCACGCAGGATTCTACGGGCCTCGGCATCCGCCTCGAGAAGTTCATGTGGGGTTCGTGGACGCCGGCCAAGGTCAAGATGGCGGTCTCGGGCTGCCCGCGGAACTGCGCCGAGGCGACCTGCAAGGACGTCGGCGTGATCTGCGTCGATTCAGGCTACGAGATCCATTTCGCCGGTGCCGCCGGTCTCGACATCAAGGGCACGGAGATCCTGGGCCAGGTGAAGACCGAGGACGAGGCGATCGAGCATATCGCCGCCCTGGTGCAGATGTATCGCGAGCAGGGGCGCTACCTCGAGCGTATCTACAAGTGGGCCAGGCGCGTCGGCCTCGACGAGATCAGGCGCCAGATCGTGCGGGACGGGGACAAGCGGCGCGCCTACTTCGACCGCTTCGTGTTCTCGCAGAAGTTCGCCCAGGTCGATCCCTGGTCCGAGCGCGTCTCGGGCAAGGACAAGCACGAGTTCCGGCCGATGGCGACGGTGGGCTTCGCGGAGGCAGCCGAGTGATGACCATGAAATGGGTCGAAGTCGGCTCGATCGACGATATTCCGATCCGCGGCGCGCGTTGCGTCAACACGCCCAAGGGCCGGATCGCGGTGTTCCGTACCGCCGAGGGCCGGGTCTTCGCCATCGAGGACCAATGCCCGCACAAGGGCGGGCCGCTTTCCCAGGGTATCGTGCACGGCACGGCAGTGACGTGCCCGCTGCACAACTGGGTGATCTCGCTCGAGACCGGCAAGGCGCAGGGCGCCGACGAAGGCGCGGTCAGGACCGTGCCGGCAAGGGTCGAGGGCCGGCGCCTGTTCATCGCGCTGGGCGCCGTCGCCGAGAAGGCAGCCTGAGATCCATCAGCGGGCAGGCTCGCGGCCTTGCCGCGAAAAGGGGCCGGCCCCCATCCAGAAGCCTGAAGCGGGCGGCAACGGCGACACTAAGACCGTGGGGGCGGCTATTGCAGCGCTTGTGGAGACGGTGTAGCTGGCCGAAACTTGCCGGAGGGAGGATCCAGTGAACAAGCGCACTTTGATATCTGCAATCGTCGCCGTAGGCTTTGCCGCCATGCCGCTGAGCGCCATGGCGCAGGCTTACCCCTCCAAGCCGATTTCCATCATCGTGCCGTTTTCGGCAGGTGGTCCGACCGACGCCTTGGCGCGCATCCTCGGCCAACGCATGGGCGAGGCGCTGGGCCAGGCGGTCATCGTCGACAATGTCGCCGGTGCCGGCGGCACGATCGGCGTCAACAAGGCGGCAAAGGCCGCGCCCGACGGCTACACCGTGCTGTTCGCCCACATGGGCACGCTCGCGGTCAACATCGCGCTCTACAAGTCTTTGCCCTACGACAGCCAGAAGGACCTGGAACCAGTCGGCCTCGGTGGCACCAACCCGATGGTGCTGGTCGCGAAGAAGGGCCTGCCGGCGAACAATTTCGCCGAGTTCATGGCCTACGTGAAGGCCAACCAGAAGAAGGCCCAGTACGGCATGGCCGGCATCGGCGCGGCGTCCCATCTCGGCGGGCTGATGCTGAACAACATGATGAAGGTCGACGTGCTCGAGATTCCCTACAAGGGAACCGCTCCGGCGCTGAACGACCTGGTGTCCGGGCAGTTCGACTACATGGTCGACCAGGCGGTGAACGTGCTGCCGCAGATCCAGAGCGGCAACATCAAGGCGCTGGGCGTCTCGACCCTGAAGCGCCTGCCGCAGCTTCCCAACGTGCCGACGATCGATGAGGCCGGCCTCAAGGGCTACGAGGTCACGATCTGGAACGGCTTCTTCGTGCCCAAGGGAACGCCGAAGGACGTCATCGCCAAGCTCAACCAGGCGCTCGTCGCGGCCCTCTCGGACGAGAAGATCCGCGTCCGCCTGACCGAGCTCGCCGTCGACCTGCCGGCGCCCAAGGACGCGACGCCGGAGGCGCTGCGCGACCAGCTCAAGGCGTCGATCGACAAGTGGGTGCCGGCCATCAAGGCCGCCGGCGTCAAGCCGCAGTAGGCGCGCGGAAGGCTCGGGGAATTGGGCCGCCCTTCCGGGGCGGCCGCGAACGCTGGCACTCCATGCCCGGACGCTGCCCGCCAGGCATCGGCTCGCCAGACTTGCCTTGCGGTGGCCGACCATCCCTGCGGGTGCGCCGCTGGTCGGGCGAGGACGAAGCGGGACTGCGCTGCGGCATGTCGGAGTCGCTGCTGGCGGCGGGCGGAGCGGGGGGAGAGGTGGTGCGATCCTGCGCGAGGATCGGCCGGTCAATCTCCGGCCTTGTCTCTGGCTACGCCGCCATGCAGTGGGCCATCCCCTGATTCAATTGAGGCAACTACCTGGCAAGGCGCAGTTGATCGAAGCGCAACTCCAGTGAGCGGCGCACCTCGCCGTGCACGTCGCGCAGGGCGAGCGTCAGCTTGCGTTCCGGCCAGCCTATGTCGATCGTTCCGAAGTTCGCCTCCGCCAGAAGATCGCCGATGCGGTTCGGTCCCGGCTCCTTGGCCGCGGCGTAGACCTTGTTGAGGCCGCTCGAGGTGGCTTCGGAGAGAGGATAGAGGCCCGACGGCGTCTCCCGGTAGAAGGCGCCGATGTGGCGGTCGCCGGACAGGAACACGACGCCGTTCGCGCCGGTGTCGCGGATCGTGTCGAACAGCTTCTGGCGTTCGAGCGGCAGGTTGCCCCACCGCTCCCAGCCATGCCCCTCGGCCAGGACCTGGGTGGTGGACACGACCAGCCGCAGCTCGGCGGGCTTGCGCAATTCGCCCGCGAGCCATGCCCATTGCGCGGCACCCAGCATCGTCTTGGCGGGATCTGGATCCGGCAGGTAGCGTTGCTTGCCTGGTGCGCCGCGCTGGTCGGTGGGCTTGAGGGGCGAGCGAAACCAGCGAAGGTCGAGCAGGATGATCTGCACGCTCCGGCCGGGCGGCCCAACGATCTGCGAGGTGTAGATGCCGTCGCGCGTCCGCCGGACGTCGTCGGCGGGCACTTTCCAGAACTTCAGGAATTCTTCCCGGGCGACGGCCTTGTGGGGAAACTCGGCGCCGCCGTCGTTCTGGCCATAGTCGTGGTCGTCCCAGATCGCGAGATGGGGAACCGTCTCGCGCAGCCTCGCATAGCCGGGAATCTGGGCGGCTGTTTCGTAGGCCTTCTTCAGCTTGGCGGCGTCGTCCGTCTTGAAGTCGCCGTAGACATTGTCGCCGGCGAAGATGAAAAGATCCGGGCGGTACGCAAGAATGGCGTCCCAGATGGGTTGCGGCTGAGCCTGGTCGGCGCAGGAGCCGAAGGCGATGCGCGACAGCGGCGCCGGTCCCTGCGCCAACAGGGGAGCGGGGGAGAGGGACGCTGCGGCCATGAACCCGGTGATCGTGCGGCGCGTGAGCATGGTAAACACCATAATGACTTTTTGTGTGGTTTAGGTGGCGGCCCCATGAAACTCCACCTCAAACGTGCCCTGGAACTCGCCTTCATTCCGGTGGCGGCGGCGATCGTCTTCGTCGAAGACGTGCTGCTGCACTATCTCGGTGTCGCGATGGCGGCGCTGGCCAAATGGCCGCCGGTCGCGCGTCTCGAGGCCCGGCTGGCCCGCCTGCCGGCGTGGGCCGCGCTACTCGCCTTCGTGGCGCCCTCGACCCTCGTGCTGCCCGTCAAACTGGCCGCTGTCTGGTTTGCCCTGCAGGGCAGGTTCGGTCTCGCCACGGCGAGCATCGTGGTCGGCAAGATGCTGGCGACTGCTCTGTTGGCTCGGCTCTACCGCGTGCTGCGGCCGACGCTGGTGACAATGCCGTGGTTCCTGGCGTCGGAGACCTGGCTGTTCGCGTGGCGCGACAGGCTCTATGCGTTCGTTCGTGCGCTGCCGGCCTGGCAGGCGGCCAAGGCGCTGACGCGGCGGGCGAGGGTCTGGCTGGCGGAGTTGGTTTCTGCCGGCGGGCGCCGAAAAAGCCCATAGACACTGGATCGGCGGGGCAGGGCACTGGCCAGTTCCCTTGGACGCTGGGCGCCGCCAAACCGCGGCGGTCGGCCTCGGCTTCCTGGGAACCTGGCGGAGTGCTAGCGTCCGCGACGCTTCAGGATTCCTCCGAGGCGGCAAGATCGAGCGGCGACTTTGCCTCGAGAAGCCGCGATTGCACCCGGCAACGTCGGTTTGGGGCAGCCAATGGCCACGCTACCGCTCGCCTCGCAGATCATCCTGCACCTGCTGCTCGCTTTGACCGGCTTGTTCGCGCTCGTCATCTGGGGTGGACAGGTCTGGGTATTGCGGGGGAACGCCTTTCCCAACCCCGACGGCTCGACCGACGATTGGCATGAGCAGAAAATCATCTACGGGATAGCGCTTGCCGACGTCGTGCTGGCGTGTCCCGCTGCCATCGTCGCCGTCATACTTGTCTTTCTGAGCCCGCGGTGGGGCTTTTTCCTGCTGGCGTTGGTGAGCTTCTGGCTGCTGTGGGCCAATATCATGACCACGGCGACGAGCCTGCGCTTCCACCAGCCCCGCCTCACCGTGGCCTGGTTCGTGGCCTTCCCGTTCGGTGCGATGGTCGGGTTGGCGAACATCGTCTGGGTCGTCGTGCATTTCGATACGGTCTTGAAGTGACAACTGCTCGTCCGGCGGTGCCAGCGAGCGGCAACCCGAGGAGTGCCCCATGACCGCTCTCACGCTCGAGGTCGGCGGACTGCCGATCGGCCTTTGGCTCGCGCTGGCCTTCGTGGCCGTCGGCTTTTTGTTCGGTGTCGTCGGCCAGGCGGTGTCCCTCATCGCGTGGGACAAGGCGCTCGACTGGAACCTTCAGGAGGACGATCCAAAGAGCCCCGATCCCATGCAGCGCGGCTTTTTCGCCGTCGAATGGGGCCTGGCCTTGACTGATGTGGTCGTGCAGTCGATCGCGGTCCTGATGGTTCTCTACGGCGTGCTCGTCCAGCACTGGACCGGCCTGCTCGGCGGCACCGTCCTGTTCACGATCTATGTCTATTATGGCCTGGCGTACTTCGCCCGATGTTGGGCGATCAAGCTTTGGCGTCTCGGTGACTGGACGCGCTGGCGCCGCGTCGCCGTCAAGTTCCTGATCGTTGCGGAGCCGGTCGGATTGATCGGGCTCGCCGGACTGTGGAGCAATTGCAGATACTTCATCGGCTGAGGCGGTTCTCTGTTGGCGCGACCTGCTGGCGGCACTTCCTTTGCGGACCGGCGCGGCGCTAGAGTGCGGCATGCCTGACATCGTCCCGTCGAACGGTCCACTGGGCGCGCGCATCGAAGGCCTCGATCGCGCCAGGGCGAATGAACCCGAGTTCGCCGCGATGCTGAACCGCGCGCTCGCCGAGCACCTCCTGGTCGTGATCCCGGGCGCGCCCATGACGCCGGCCGAGACGCGCGATTTCGCGCGGGCCTTCGGCAGGCCGCAAATCCAGTTGCTGCGCTACAAGCGCAGCGGCGCCGTGCCGGAAGTGTCGGTGATGGTGAGCACCCTGATGGCCGACGGAACGACCGACAAGACGGCGATCCGGGCCGAGGATTGGCACACCGACGATTCGTATTTCGCCGTCCCGGCCAAGGCCACGCTGCTGCACGGCATCGAAATCCCGAGCCACGGCGGCGCCACCTGGTTCTGCAACATGCATTCGGTCCACGACGCCCTGCCCGAGGCCACGAAGAAGCGGATCGAGGGCATGCGCGCCATCCACGGCTACGACACGCCGCGCGCCCGCAACCGGCCGTCGCCGCGCACGCCCGAGGAGATCGCCGAGACGCCGGACGTCGAGCATCCGCTGGTGCGGACCCATCCGGAGACGGGCCGCAAGGCGCTCTATCTCAACCCGAACCGGCTCGACCGCATCGTCGGCCTGGAACGCGCGGAAAGCGACGCCCTGCTCGACGAGCTCACCGAGGAGGCGCGCAAGCCGCGGCACCATTTCGGCCATGTCTGGAAGGTGGGCGACATCGCGGTGTGGGACAACCGCGCCACCATGCACCGCGTCGTGATCGACTACCCGGTGGGCGAGAGGCGCATCATGCAGCGCGTGCTGATCGAGGGCGAGCGGCCCGTCTAGATTGCGAAGCCGCTCGGACGCTATCCTAAGGTTCGAAGGGCACGCCTGGCGCCCCCGCCAGTTTGCGCATACGGCGCGCCATTGATTTTTTTGCGTAGCGCGCAGCGCTTTCATATTATCGCCTTGAATATGCAATAACTTGCTTGATAGCGTTTCACCAGTTGCCGATGAGTGGCGGAAGCATGTGCCCAGCTTACGATTCTGAAATCACATTTCTTGCCGGCGTCGACGAAAACAACAAGGTTGCGCCGACCAGCTACTTCACTTGGAACGACGACACGCCGGCCACCTACGGCACCTCTTCGACGGCCATCAAGTGGGGCAGCAGCACACCCGGGACGCCCGGCGGAAACGTCACCTATTCGTTTCAGGCTTCCTCGAACTGGACGTCGGATGAGCAGACCGTTTGGCAGGCAGGGTTCGGCCTGTGGGCGGCGGTCGCGAACATCACCTTCTCGGAAGCATCCGATCCGACCACGGCGAACATAACGATCGAGCGCGGCACCGATGGGCAGGCCTTCGCGTCTTTCGGCCCGCAACTCTCGAACGCCGTCGGCAGCAGTGTCGTCGCCACGCCGGGCAGTACGGGACCGCTCGTCTCCATCGACACGAACGCCGGCAGCTACGGCCCCCTCGGCCTGCCTCTGAAGGACAAGGGTGGCACTCCCTACTCGACGGTGATGCAGGAGATCGGCCACATCCTGGGCCTCGGCAACGGCGGACCGTACAGCGCCGCCGCGGATGCCGATGCCCAGCAGTTCGGCCCCTACGACAGCCAGCTCTGGACGGCGATGTCCGATGTCGCGCCTGGAGACGTGACCGCGGCCTATTTCAATGCCTATCCCGTGAGCGACACCAACTGGGGGACGATCCAGCAGGCCGGCGTCGTCTATGCCAACCAGCCCATGACGCCGATGATGCTGGATATCCTGGCGATCCAGCGTCTCTACGGCGCCTCGACCTCGGACGCCTTCGACGGCAACGACATCTTCGGCTTCAATTCGAGCATCACCGGCGACATCGGTCAATTCTACGACTTCAACCTGAACCCCAACGCCATCGTCACGCTGTGGGACTGGGGCACCAACAATACGCTCGACCTGTCGGGCTTTTCCGAGGACGCAGTCGTCAGCCTCGCCTCCGGCGCCTTTTCCAGTGCCGGCGGCCACATCAACAATCTCGGCATCGCCGTCGGCACGGTCATCGAGACCGCGATCGGCGGCAGTGGCAACGACCAGATCACGGCCTCCGATGCCAATTCGACCCTGGTGGGTGGCGACGGTAACGACGCATTGGCGGGCGGATCTGGCACCGACGATCTGCAGGGACAGGCGGGCAACGACTATCTCGATGGTGGTGCCGGCGGCGACACGCTCGCCGGCGGCGCGGGCGACAACTTCTTCGACTTCACGCGGGGTGAGGCGAATGGCGACACCGTCACGGATTTCGATGCCGGCGACACCTTGCAGTTCTTCGGCTACGGCTACGCTTCGGAGGGCGCGACCTTCACACAGGTCAGCGCCACGCAATGGACCGTCAACTCGGCGGATGGTGCTGTCCACGAAACCATTAATTTCTCCAATGCGCCGACCATCGCCCCGAGCGATGTCGCCTTCCTGCCGAAGTATGAGACGCTCGACTATTCGAGCTATCTCGATTTCCTGGGGTATCGCATTACGGACGCCACTTCTGTTCAGGATGCCTACGGCATCGGCTCCGGCTACACAGAGGCGACGACTGCCGGGTTCAACGTCGCCATCATCCTGGGGCGGAACCAGGACCCGACGGCGCTGCTCCAGGAAGACTGGGGGACGCGCCAGCAGACACTCGCCCAACTCGAGCAGGCCGGGACGCTGTGGACCACGTACGGCGTGGATCAGGCCAGGTACGATGAAGTCCGCCATGAACTGAAGGACCAGTACGGTCTGACGCTCCTCGACGAATCGAACGCGACGACTGCCGGCAACTATGTTTCTTCGGCGGAGTCGCGCACCATCTGGGTAAGTCTCGATACGGCGGAACAGTTCTCCCAGCTCTTCCAGACGACGCTGTATACCTCCACCGACGGGCCCACGGCTTTCTGGCTGGACGATCTCTCGCTGCCCGAGGAATGGGGTGTCGAGGGACTCTGGATCGACACCTACTGGTATACACCGGACGCGACGATGCTCGCCGACGGGTCACAGACCCTGGATCCCGGGCCGCTGGGCATCGGCAATGCGTCACCGAACCAACCCGATATGGACCCGAACCTCATGGCGGGTCTGTACAACTTCCCACTGAACAATCCTGCGAACTACGATGACTACATCAAGACCGGCAAGATCGGTCTCATCGAGCCGGGCATCGGCTCGGCGCTGCCGACTTCGAGTGTGGACCCCGACGCGGCGTATCAGACGGGACTCACCGCCTATCTTGGGCGGCTCGGCATCACCGGCGACGGCAAGGTGCATACCCAGGGCGTCGATGGGCAGTCATGGGCCGTAAACAGCGGCAGCGCCGGCGAACGTTCGTTGGATGTGGGTGTCGTCGCGGCGGTCAATCCCAACAGCGACATCATTCTCTACAACGGCTCCGGCACCAACGGCTATGCCCAGGCGTCCGTCTTCACCGCGACGCAGAGTGCGATCTGGGACAAGAATCACGACCCCGAGGCGATCTCCAGTTCGTTCAATGATTCGGCGTGGATGGACCCGCGTTCGCCCTTCTACCGCGCCTACTGGGAGTTGTATGTCGATGGCGCCCTGATGAACAAGACTATCCTGAATGCATTGGGCGACGAGGGCTCGGGCTACGATATCGGCAACGGGCTCACCAACCTCGACTACAACGTCGCGTATCCCTATACCGTCCTGGTCGGTGGGACCTCGATTTCGGGTTCGACGACAGCACCGACCGACCCGACCATCGACGACGAGTATTGGCTGCCTGCCCTCGCTGGCGACCCTTCGACGATCTGGCGCCTGGTGGCCGGCGGGTTGACGACGTTGCCGACGTCTGCCGCCGATCTTGGCCTTGTCATGGAGACGGTCTGGAATCAGTACTATCTCAATGGAATCGATATCGAGGGCTATTCCTGGGGCGAATTCTTTAGCCAGGGCTTTCAGAACAACTGGACGAGTTCGGGCGGTGTCGATCCTTCGCAACCGACTCCCTGGTATCAGACCGAATATGGCCTGGTTCCGGTGACGGCCGATCCCTGGGCGCAATCGGGTCGTGGCGCTCCGGACGTGACGGCGAACGCAGGCGGCAACCTCAACTATACGGTGCCCACGGCCGATATGACTGAGAACACCTCGAACGGTGGTACCAGTGCCGCGTCGCCGTTCTGGACGGCTCTGACCGTGCAGATCAATACTGTCTTCCACGATCAGGGGCTGCCGAATCTCGGCTTCATGAACGACCTGCTCTACATCGCCTCTGCGATCGCGCCGGCCTCTTTCAACGATGTCTCTGTCGGCGGCAACTATTCGTCCTTCTATTACGACGCGAACGGTCCCTACAAGAGCGATGGGGGAGTCCAGCCCACGGGCTATGGCTACGATGCCGGCTACGGCTACGATTACGTGTCGGGTCTCGGTTCGCCCAACGGCCTGGTCCTGGCGCGAACCTTGACGGCGATCGCCCATGCGCAGACCTCCACGACGGCGCCCGCCGTGATGAGCGTGGTCGATGCGCTCACCGGCACGAGCACGGTGGCGCAAACCCTGCTGGTGCAGAACAACTTCACCACCGGCGCCAGCGTGCTTGTTCAGGTTGACGGGACAGACCCTGTCGACATGGGGGGCAACGACGCGCTGGGCTGGACCAGCCGGTTGGCCGGGCAGGCGGTGCAGGGCGCCGATTTCGATAGCGACCTCATGCCCCTGCTCGACGGCGCCACCAAATCGGCTCCCTACGAGATCAGCGTGCTGGCCGGCGACACGCTGGGCGTCTTGGCCGATGGTACCGCGCTCGCGCTCTATCAGCAGGCGTTGACCAACGACTACGGTTTCATCCAGTACGGCGATGCAGACGGCGGCATCACCCTGGCGCGCCCCGTGGCGATCGCCCAGACGGCGGGCGGCGCCCCCGACCAGACGGCGATCCTCAGGATCCGGCAGAACGGCGGCGATGCCTCGCAGCTCGAGATCTACGAGGTCGACGATCTCGTCGGCACCGTCAACGGATACGCGCCGGGTCAAGCGGGCTACGCGGAGCAGGCGGCGACGCGCGACTACCAGCTGGTGGGCGGCGGCACGGTCATCGACGGGCCGGGACAGGGCAACTTCGCCCAGTATCAGATCACGGGCGTGGACCCCGGCGACATCATGGCCCTGAAGTACACCGACGTGACCACGGCGGATACCTATTGGGCCTTCTCGCAGGCCAACCCCAGCGGGGTGACGGCGATCTTCAACTACGGGCTGAACACCTGGGGCTTCGACGACCGGCCGATCACCGGCGACCACGACTTCAACGACCTCGTCGTGCAGATCGACTACGTCAGCACCGCTGGACAGGGCCTGCTGGTCACCTGATCCGGCCGCTTCGGTGCATGGTCGCCATGCAAATCCGGATTCACAGGTTCGGCAGGATAAAGCCTATATTTCCTATAGGCTGGTGCTTGGACTGCGCGGCCATGCCCTGAACGGCAGGACCTCCCGCGGCCGCCCGCGGGGCCGCCGAGGGCAGGGCTGGGAAAAACCGGACAGCCGCAGGTGCGACGAGGAGCGGAAAGGCCCCCTGGTGCCGGCCGTCCATCCGCCGGCAGCGAACACCTCTGACGATCGGACCCGTGCCGTCGGGACGCGGGCGCCGTGCCGCGGGGAACCGCCAGGCCCTTGAGGTTGCTCGGCGAATCGGCCGCGGCGGCACACGCTCCGGCACGGCTGCCGCCCGTTCGCGGCACGTTTCGTGTGCCGCTGCCGCCGCCTCAGCGCGCCGCGCGGCCGGCCAGCAGGGCGTCGATCTCGGGGGCGGAATAGCCCGCCTCGGAAAGCACTTCGCGGGTGTGTTCGCCCAGCCGGGGCGCGTGCGTCTCGGTGGGGCGGGCGCCGCCGGAGAAGGTGTTGGCGCGCCGGGTGCGCCGGATGCGGCCTTCGCTCGGATGGTCCTCGGGCTGGAAGAAGCCGACATCGGCCAGGTGCGGATCGGCGAGCAGGTCGTCGATCGAGTTGTAGCGGGCGGCCGGCACGTCGAGCTCGTCGAAGATCTTCAGCCACTCCGCCGTCGTCTTCCGGGCGAGGCCGGCCTTGCGCACCTCGAAGTAGGCGGCGGCGTTGGCCGAGCGGGCGGCGGCGTTGTCGAAACGCGGGTCGGTCTTGAGTTCGGGCCGGCCGATGGCGTCGAAGAAGGCGAATGCCTGCGGATTGGTGTTGGGTCCCACGGTGATGTAGCCGTCGAGCGTCGGCAGCGGGCGGTAGTCGGGGCTGAGCAGGCGGGGATCGCCGCTGGGACCGACCGGCGGATCGAAGGTGGCGGCGCCCAGGTGCTCGCTGGTCACGAACGAGGTCATGTTCTCCAGCATCGGCACGTCGATCGCCTCGCCGCGGCCGGTCTTCTCGCGGCGGTAGAGGGCGAAGCCGATGCATTGGGCCGCGATCAGCCCGGTGGTGTGGTCGCTCATCACCATGGGCACGAAGCGCGGCTCGCCGGTGGCGCGCGCCAGCGTGCCGGCGACGCCCGACAGGCTTTGCACGATCGGGTCGTAGGCGGGGCGGTTGTAGTATCGGCCGCCGCGGCCGAAGGCCAGGATCGAGCAGTGGATCAGCCGCGGATTGTCCGGCGCCAGGCTCGCATGGTCGAGGCCGGCCCGCGCCAGCGCCTCGGGCCGGACGTTGCTCACGAAGACGTCGGCGCGGCCGATCAGGCGGCGCAGCGCGGCGAGGCCGCCCGGCTTCTTGAGGTCGAGGACGATCGAGCGCTTGTTGCGGTTGAAGTTGATGAACTTGCCCGACATGCCGGGATTGCGGCTGCCCTGCGCCATGGTGCGCAAGAGGTCGCCGGCCGGCGCCTCGACCTTGATCACGTCGGCGCCGTAGTCGGCCAGGGTGCGCGTGCAGATCGGGCCGACGACGACCGTCGTCAGGTCGACCACGCGAACGCCGTCGAGAGGACCGCTCACGCCTTGAACTCCAGCTCCATCTCGCCGCACAGCACGCCGTTCTTGTCGGCCGCCCAGATCCTCATCCGACCGTCCTTCTGCGCCTCGCCGCGCACCTCGATCAGGTCGCCGACCCACAGCGGATGGACGAGACGGGCGGTGTAGCCGGTGAGGGTGCCGGCGCCATGGCGGAGCGCGGCGTCGACCATCAGATGCATGGAGAGCCCGCCGTTCGAGACCAGCGCCGGATAGCCTTCCTCGCTGCGCGTGTAGTCGCCGTCGTAGTGGATCCGGTGGGCGTTCCAGGTCATGGCGGAATAGCGGAAGTTGAGGGCATTGGTGAGCGCCGTCGTTTCGCTCCACGCCTGATCGGCGCGCGCCTTGGTCGCCACCGTGGCCGTCGTCTTCTGGCCGGGCGGGACGGCGGGACGGTAGATCGCGTCGAATTCGTCGACCGCCAGGGTCTTGCCGCGCTGCTCGATGGTGTGGCGCATGGTGAGCACGAAGATATCGCCGGAACGGCCGCTCTTGGGGACGATATTGGCGACCTCGGCTTTCTTGACCGCGGGCTCGCCGGCGCGCAGCAGGCCCATGATCCTGACGCGGCGGCCGGCGCCCATGCGGCGCGGCATCGGGATCGGCGGCAGCACGATGCCCTTGTTGGGATGGCCGTCGGGCCCGATGTCGCTCTGGCGAACGGTCTCGGTGAAGAAGACGGTGAACCAGTGGGGCGGTAGCTCGGTCCCGGGCCGGAAGCTTTCGGGATCCATGTCGAAGGTTCCCGCGGCGCGGCGCACCGCCATCAGTCCGATGTCGTCCTCGACCACGCGCACGCGTCCGATCCAGGGGCGCAGCTCGTCCATCGCCTTGTCCATCCAGCCGCTCATGTCTCATCCCCCGGTTGTCGTGCCGCATCCTCCAACAAAAGAAGGGCCCGCAACAGCGGGCCCTTCCATGATCCGAAAAATCGGAAAGGATCAGATCGAATAATACATCTTGTACTCGATCGGCGCCGGCTGGTGTTCCCAATTGTAGACCTCTTCCCACTTGAGCTCCATGTAGGCGTCGATCTGGTCGTCGGTGAACACGCCGCCCTTGGTGAGGAAGGAGCGGTCGGCGTCGAGCGCGTTCAGCGCCTCGCGCAGCGAGCCGGCCACGGTCGGAACCTTCGAGAGTTCCTCCGGCGGCAGGTCGTACAGGTTCTTGTCCATCGGGTCGCCCGGATGGATCTTGTTGTTGATGCCGTCGATGCCGGCCATCAGCATCGCCGCGAAGGCGAGGTAGGGGTTGGCCGACGGATCGGGGAAGCGGACTTCGACGCGCTTGCCCTTCGGCGAGGCCGAGTAGGGGATGCGGCACGAGGCCGAGCGGTTGCGCGAGGAGTAGGCCAGCAGCACCGGCGCCTCGAAGCCCGGGATCACGCGCTTGTAGGAGTTGGTGCTGGCGTTGCAGAAGGCGTTCAGCGCCTTGGCGTGCTTGATGATGCCGCCGATGTAGTAGAGCGCGGTTTCCGACAGGTCGGCATAGCCCGAGCCGGCGAACAGCGGCTTGTTGTCCTTCCAGATCGACTGGTGGGTGTGCATGCCCGAGCCGTTGTCGCCGTAGATCGGCTTCGGCATGAAGGTCAGCGTCTTGCCGTAGCTGTGGGCGACGTTGTGCAGGGTGTACTTGTACTTCTGCACGTTGTCGGCGGTCTTCACCAGAGTATCGAAGCGAAAGCCGAGCTCGTTCTGCGAC
>Ga0209514_10001526_pt1 | contig 39404 bp, 32 predicted proteins | sample Subgrocontami58m_FD_187452 | JGI IMG/M metagenome (GOLD analysis project Ga0209514, IMG submission 187452) | Subsurface groundwater microbial communities from S. Glens Falls, New York, USA - GMW37 contaminated, 5.8 m (SPAdes) (version 3) | ecosystem: Environmental > Aquatic > Deep subsurface >...
CCACAGCAAGGGCGTGGTGCACCGCGACCTCAAGCCCGGCAACGTCTGGCTCACCGCCGACGGAGTCGCCAAGATCGGGGACTTCGGCCTGGCGGTGGCGGTAGACCGCTCTTGCCTCACCCGCGAGGGCATGATGGTGGGCACGGTGAGCTACATGCCGCCGGAGCAGGCCACCGGCGGCGAGATAACCCCCCGCTCCGACCTCTACTCCCTGGGCGCGATGCTCTACGAGATGGTCTGCGGGCGGCCTCCCTTCGTGGGCGACGACTCGGTGGCCATCATCGGCACCTACCGGCCTGAACACCCCGCCGGTCTCCCCCTCCTGGCACCGGCCGGAAGTGCCCGTGGGGTTAGAGAGCCTTATCCTGCGTTTGTTGGAGAAAGACCCCGCAAGCGGCCGCAGTCGGCTACCCAGGTGCGGCAGGCCCTGGAGAGCATCGACCTCACGTCCCCGAACGTAGGGGCGCAGCATGCTGCGCCCGATGGAGGGGCGGACGGGGGGAAGGGCAGAATGGACAACCCCCTGTACCGCCGCACCTTCGTGGGCAGAGAGAACGAGCTCTCCCAGCTCAAGAGCGCGTTCGACGGCGCGCTGTCGGGCCAGGGCGGGCTGGTCATGGTGGTGGGCGAGCCAGGCATCGGCAAGACCGCCCTCTGCGAGCAGCTGGCCACCTACGCCACGCTCAGAGGCGGCAAGACCCTGGTGGGCCACTGCTACGAGGAGGGCTCGCTGTCGCTCCCCTACCTCGCCTTCGTGGAGGCCATGCGCTCCTATGTGCTGGCGCGAGACTCTGAGAGCCTGCGCTCCGAGCTGGGGATCGGCGCGGCCGACGTGGCCCGCATCGTCTCGGAGGTCAGAGATAAGATAAACGTGGAGCTACGAGCATCATCAGACCCTTCGACAGGCTCAGGACAGGCCCCGGAGGACGACCGCTGGCGGCTCTACCAGAGCATCAGCGGCTTCCTGAAGAACGCCAGCACGGTGCAGCCTTTGCTTATCGTCTTAGAAGACCTGCACTGGGCCGACCGCGGCACCCTGGACCTGCTGGTGCACGTGGCCCGCAACTTCTCCGGCTCCCGTCTCCTCATCATCGGCACCTACCGCGACATGGAGGTGGACCGCTCCCATCCCCTGTCTTCATCACTGGCCGAGTTGCGTCGTGGCTCTTCGACCTTCGGGCGGGTGCTCCTGCGGGGGCTGACCCCGGACGAGGTGGGGCGCATGCTCAACGCCATCACCGGCCAGGAGCTGCGCTGGGCCCTGGCGGAGGGCATCCACCGCCAGACCGAGGGCAACCCCCTCTTCATCCAGGAGGTGGTGCGTATCTGGTAGAGGAGGGCTTCATCCAGCGCGAGAGCGACCGCTGGGTGGGCCGCTGGCGCAGCACCGGGGAGCAGCCGCCGGAGATGCGCATCCCCGAAGGTCTCCGTGATGTCATCGGCAAGCGGTTGTCCCGGCTCAGTCCTGAGTGCAATAGGCTGTTGTCCATCGCCGCCGTGGTGGGGCGAGATTTCCGGCTGGATACCCTGCATGCGGTGGCGAACGCCCCTGAGGAAGAGGTGCTGGTCCACTTGGAAGAGGCCCAGCGGGTGGGCGTGGTGGACACCCAGTCTGGGCCGGGAGGCGTGCGTTTCCGCTTTGCCCACGCCTTCTTCCGGCAGACGTTGTATGAAGAGATGTTTGCGCCCCGCCGCGCCCGGCTGCATCAGCAGGTGGGAGAGGCGCTGGAGAAGCAGTACGCCGCCCGGCTGGATGAGCATGCAGCCGAAATGGCGGAGCATTTTGCGGAAGCCATCGAGGGGGAGTGCCTTGCCAAAGCCGTGAAGTACGGGGAGCTCGCGGCACGGCGGGCCATGGCGGTATATGCCTATAGCGAAGCAGTGAAGCACTTTGAAGATGCCCTGCAGGCGCAGGAGGTGCTGGACTTCGACGATAAGGCCAAGCGCTGCGACCTGCTGCTGGCGCTGGCGGAGGCTTTGGGAGATACGACGCGTGCTGGCCGGGCATGCCGGCTGGGATTTCTGGCGAATTTTCGCTACGGAGCCAACCAGATGGACGGGCCCGTTTTGCGTCACTGGGCGGAGCTGGGTGACCGCTATGCGCCGCCCGACAGCGTCGATCGGGTCTGGGCAAACATGGCACTGGCAGATCTTCGATCGGGGGAAGGAAGGATAACTGAGGCAAGAAACTTTCGGGCAGCGGCCCTTGAACTGGCGCGACAACTGGACGACGCGGACGCTCAGTTCTACGTGGCATTTCGTCACTTTGTCAACGCGGATCAGCCCCAAGATAAGGCTCTGCTCCAGCTTGCGGAGGAGTTCACGGTGCGTCCCCGCACGGGGGTAAGCGCCTACCACGTGGCAGAGGTGCTCTGGCACGGCGGCGACGTATTCCTCAGTTGGGGAAGGCGCGACCGAGCAGAGGAACTGTGGCTTGAAGCTGAGGCTATTACCGTACAGTCCGGTGACAGGTTCATCCTCGGTCATCTGGGGCAATACGAAATTCATCGTATCACGCTTGATGGCGACTTCGGGAAACTTGACGAGACTGTAGGGCGCTCCGGGGCATTGAGAGAAGCAGCGGGGAATGTGGCGTCGCCCTGGTCAACGGCTTTCCCTGCACTGCTTCTCTCAGGGCGGGCAGAGGAGGCGTTGGCTACTCTGCCGGCAGCGGGGGAACCCGGACGAGACGAGTCACCTGGTCTGCCGTCGCAACGGGCTGTTTGCCTGGCCCATCTCAACCGATGGACAGAGGCAACGACGATTTTGGGCGACGTGGTCCACCGTTTGGAGCTTGATTCGGGACAGAATGAGACACGTACCCTCACCGTGCTCCAACTCCTGGAGACCGCAGTCATCGTCGGACATGCGCCTTTTGCCCGGGTGCTGGCAGGCCGTCTTGCCGGCATGAGTGCCCTCTTCGTGAGGCCCACGTGCGTGGCACGGCACCTCGGTGCAGCCTTTGCGTTGCTCGGAGACCCGGACCAGGCCCGCCGCTACTACGCGGAAGCTCTCGAATTGGCGACAAGAGTCCGCGCACGGCCGGAGATCGCCCTCACCCGTCTGGGGATGGCAGAGCTGCTGCTGGAGGCGGCGGAGAAGGGTGATGCATCACCCCTTGTTGCCGTTCACCCTGAGCTTGTCGAAGGGCGGACGGCTCGTGGTTCGACAGGTCGTTCAGACTCTGAAGAGTCCTCAGACTCGATGAGCTCACCACGAGCGGACGAGATGAGGCGCGAGGCCCTGGAGCACCTGGACTTCGCCATCGCCGAGTTCCGTGAGATGAAGATGCAGCCGTCGTTGGAGCGCGCGCTGCGTCACAAGGAGCTGCCGTCCTCCCTCCCCACCCTGGGAGGGAGTTAGAGGGAGGGGGCGTCGGACGGACAACATTCCCCCTCACCCTAGCCCTCTCCCCCAAGGGGCGAGGGGACTGGAGCGGGCCCTGCGACACAAGGAGCTGCTGAAGGCGTAGCCCCCCTGTCATTGCGAGGCCGACGTAGGAGGCCGACGACAGTGTCGCCTCTGGCGAGTGGCAAACTGGGGGAGGGAACGATGTCCCGTCAGTTGACGCGCCACACGGTGAGGCCCCCGCCCGGATTGCGGAGCTTGTCCTGAGCCAGCCGAAGGGTCGCGACGCTCCTCGCAAAGACAGGGAAACACGGCGGGCGCTGTGCCACAAGAGTTGCTGAAGGTGGGGTAAAAACGTTCCCCTCCCTGGCAGGGAGGGGTAGGGAAGGGTCGAATCTCCTACCCTTCGATTTCACCCTCTCCTAACCTCTCCCTCAAGGGAGAGGAATAAAGACGGTGACCCTTCGACACGCTCAGGGCGGCGATTAATCCTCTGGTTCGGCGTGGTTCACCCCCTACGCTCCCCCAAGGGGCGAGGGGACTGCGGCGGGCGCTGCCAGTGCAACTAGACTGTTGCCAGGCGTCAGCAATACATCGTAAATAGCCACACCAGCCTGCTATAATAAAGGCACAATCTTCTTAATCCTGGTAACCTTAAGCAGGCTATGTCTGAACCCTCATCCCTTGTGGAGAAGCTCCAACCGGTGGAAAACCGGTATGAGGAGCTTAACCGCCTCATGGCGGACCCTGACGTTGCGACCAATCCGCAGCGGCTGCAGGAGCTTGCCAAAGAACAATCATCCATTGAAGAGTTGGTCTCCCTCTTCCGCGGGTTTAGGAACACCCTGAGCGAGCTGATGGACGCGCGGCAGCTTCAAGAAGAGAGCTCTGATCCAGACTTTCAGGAGATGGCCAGGGAGGAAGTGACCGCGCTGCAGGAACACCTGGATACCCAGAACCAGGCGCTCATGCGTCTCCTCCGGCCCAAGGACCCACGTGACGTGAGAGACGTCATTGTGGAAATCCGCGCCGGCGCAGGTGGCGACGAGGCCGGCCTGTTTGCTGCTGACCTGTTCAGGATGTACTCCCGTTATGCCGAATCAAAACGCTGGCACACGGAAGTCCTCAGCAGCAACGAGAGTGGCATCGGCGGGTTCAAAGAGATCATCTTTGAGGTCAGGGGCAAGGCGGCATACAGCCGCCTGAAATACGAGAGCGGCGTTCATCGTGTGCAGCGCGTCCCGTCCACGGAAGCCAGCGGGCGGATTCACACTTCGACTGCAACCGTCGCCGTGTTGCCTGAAGCTGACGAGCTTGAGATTGTCGTCAGTCCCGATGAACTCCGCATCGACATCTTTCACTCCGGCGGCGCAGGCGGACAGAACGTCAACAAAGTTGCGACCGCGGTGCGCATCACTCACTTACCCACAGGGACTGTCGCGATATGCCAGGATGAGCGTTCTCAGCTCAAGAACAGGACAAAGGCGATGTCCGTCCTCCGCGCACGGTTGATGGCCATAGAGCAGGAGAAAAAGGACAGGGAAGTTGCCGAAACCAGACGCACACAGGTCGGTTCCGGTGAACGCTCCGAAAAGAGCCGCACCTACAATTACCCGCAGAATCGCGTGACCGACCATCGCGGCGATCTCTCCTTCCACAACCTCTCGGAAATTCTGAACGGCTACCTCGATCCTCTCATAGACGCCGTTGCGACTAGTGAAGAGGCGCGGCTGCTGGAAGCCCAGTTCGTGTAATGTCATCTCTCGCGGTCGCGCTGGGCCACGCAACGCAAGCCCTTCAGGAAGCCGGCAATCAGGAGGCGCGGCTGGAGGCAGAAGTCCTGCTCATGCACGTGGTTGGCGGCTCGCGGGCTTACCTCTACAGTCACTGGACAGAGGACCTGAGCGCTCAACACGAGTCCCAGTATCTCGCCCTGGTTCGGCAGCGGTGTCTGGGACAGCCCCTCGCCTATATCACCGGGCACAAAGAGTTTTTCGGCCTCGATTTCCATGTCGATAAACGCGTGCTCATTCCACGTCCGGAAACTGAACTGCTGGTCGAATGCGCCCTAAACTTGCTGCAGAAGCGGGAGAACAGTGGCAAACTGGTTGCAGACATCGGGACCGGGTCGGGAGCCATAGCCGTTAGCCTTGCGGTACACTGCCCGGATATCTCCGTTCAGGCCAGTGACATATCTCCCGATGCTCTGGACGTCGCTGCCGAGAACGCGAGACGTCATGGCGTTGCGGAAAGAATCACGTTCTTGTCGGGCGACCTCACAGCGCCGCTTCCAGGGCCGGTGGACATCATCATCGCCAACCTTCCATATGTCAGGGAGGCAGACCTTCCAAAGTGGTGCGGCTCGGCTCAGGTTGAGCTCGCGTGGGAGCCGGAGGTTGCCCTGGATGGTGGACAGGATGGCCTCGTGCACATAAGGCGCTTGATACGCTCGGCTCCAGGGTTTCTGAAACCAGGCGGAGCATGTTTGCTGGAGATAGGCTTTGATCAGTCGGCAGCGGCCACTGAACTGTGCGCAGCCTCTTTTCCAGACGCCTGCATCACTTCCCACAAAGACCTGGCAGGACAAGACCGGATGGTCAGCATCCAACTATCCGCAGCGCCTGCTGTATCTTAAGATTTGACCCATTGAATCCGCCAAACGATTCCGGCGCGGCTCTGCTCCTGGAGTCCTCCAGAGGAGAAATTCGCTGCCGCTATCATCGACCTGCGGGGACACCTCGCGCTGCAGTGCTCCTGGTGGGTGGCACCGATGGCGGCCTGGACGGCCCTGCGGACCGGATCTATGCTGAGCTTGCCGCACGCCTGGCGGAGGACGGCGTTGCCGCTCTGCGCCTGGATTTCCGCCTGCACACCACGCCCGGCGGCCTCGGTGAAGCGATTCATGATGTCTTTCACGGCCTCGATTATTTGGCAAAAGAGGGGATCACGCGCGTGGGCCTCGTAGGCCACTCCTTCGGAGGAGCGGTGGTGATCGCCACGGCGCTTCAGCGCTCCGAGGTTGCCGCAGTGGTCACGCTTTCGACGCAAACCGCCGGAGTGGAGGGCGTGCAACGCCTTGCCCCAAGGCCTCTGCTATTGGTGCACGGCAGTGAGGACGACCGCTTGCCGCCGGCCTGCTCGGAATACGTGTACTCCATGGCGCGCGAGCCAAAGGAGCTGATCATTTTTGAGGGCGCTCGTCACAGTCTCAGGCAGTGTCGTCCCCAGTTGTTGGAGCTACTCACGCAATGGCTACTGAGGGAGCTCACGAGACAACCGTCTGATCAGCGCGCGGGACAACAACCCCGTCTCCAGCCGCGAGACCGATGAATCACGGCAACCCTGAACTACAGGAGAGCTATTCGCCCGTACACCAACGTGTATGCAAAGAGGACTGCAAACAGTGTCACAGTCCTCGCTGCCTCTTCCTTAGCCAGCCCCCGGCCAGCCTATCGCGCGCCACTCCGCCCTCACACGTACCCACGGATCGCCGTAAGCGAGCCAGCAGATTGTTGGGAGACGGACGCTACCCCTGCTGCTGCTGACGCTCCAGATAGTCGATGAACTCCTGGAACCACGCGCCCACCTGTCGCATCCTCTCCTCATCCAGGAGATAGATGGAAAGCAACACCAGAATGGCCAGCACAATTTCCGTCATCGGTCACCTTGTCTCAAATCTGTAGACAGCTTAGCGACATTCTCACCACTGTGCAACTTTCTGACAACCACGGAAGTTGCCAAAGTAGACCAGGAGTCAATCCTTTTGAACGACTTGAACGACGCTCGGCGCCGGCTTCTGCGCTCCCTTCGTGAGTCCATACACGACGCTAGAGTGCTTGCTGCTCTGGAGAAAATCCCCCGGGAGCGCTTTGTGCCGCCTGAGTATTATAACCATGCCTACGACGATAGCGCCCTTCCCATCAGCGGAGGACAGACCATCTCCCAGCCCTACATAGTTGCCCTGATGACCCAGGCGCTGGTATTACAGGGCGAGGAGAAAGTCCTGGATATTGGGACAGGAAGCGGATACCAGGCGGCGGTCCTGAGTCAGATGGCGGGCAAAGTGGTGACCGTGGAACGTGCTTCCGAGCTCGCTGAAGAAGCAGCTCAGAGACTGGCTGATCTAGGCATCACCAACGTAGAAGTCCACCTGGCCACAGACAAACTGGGCTGGCCGGAAGACGCGCCCTATGACGCTATCATCGTCGCGGCCGCCGCTCCACAAATCCCTCAGAGCCTCGTCAGCCAATTGAAGGATGGCGGCAGAATGGTAATTCCCGTTGGTTCCCGTACAAAACAGGAGTTGCTGGTTGTCACCAAGCATGGCGAGAGGCTGGAACGGACCTCTCTCGGCGGCTGCCTCTTTGTGCCACTCGTTGGGAACGATGCCTGGCCCACCAACGGCGCAGGTCCGTATTAGGCGGTGAGCCGCTTGGCTTTCAAGTCATCGATGAACTGCGATGCCTGCCGCTTGGTTAACTCTTGACTTGTCCTGCCAAAGACCTCACGGCAGTGTTCTTCAAGCGATGCCTCATCCCAGCTATAGACCTGCCGCGCTATCGCGTGAATTGCGTTCACCTGAGCCTCCGTGGCCGTCACACTCTTGAGGCGTTTCTTTTCGGTGTTTTCACGGATACCGACCACCGGCGCATCTGCAACCGGCTCTGGCTCGGCCGGGCAGGAGCTGAAATCCTGACAGAACTGCGTTCCATAGCCCAGGGCCGCCAGAGCCCTGCCCAACGCCTTTGTCTCAGCAGCCTCCAGGTAGTCCTGGAACTCGTCGACAGCCTCGCTCCCCCATCCCGTAGCTTCTCCTCCCGAGGGCAGCGAAGCCGTCGCCTTGAAAAGGGCAAAGCCATCTCGATGTTCTACCAATTCTGTGCGCAGAACGGCTTCAGGATGCTCGGTCCGCAACCACAGGAGCCGCCATTTCACCTCAAGATATGCCCGCCCATCCACCTGCGTAAGGTGTCTGCTCGCATCAAAGGCCTGGTTCGTCATGGCGTAACACTCCTTTAACAGAATACATGTTCTACAATTGGAGGGTACAGCTCAAGGGGAAGAAAGTCAAGATAACTTGACAGTGAATGTTATGATTTTTGTTAGGGAAGTATTATGTTGATGGCGCTGTTGACCCAAGAACGCAGTCCAAAACGGAGGAAACATGCCAAAGCTAATTGTCGTAGCTATCCTCATGGCGCTATTGCCCCTCACCTTCTCCGCCGCGTGCGCAAGTCCTAGTCCTGCACCACCCCCATCAACCTTAACCCCACCAACGCCGATGCCCTCTCCAACGCCAACAGTGTCAGTCAGGATGGACGTGAATGTAGGAAGCCCCCCGGCGGCCGGCTGGAAGTGGGCGGCGGCTGAGTTCAACCCAAGGACCGAGGAACTTACAGAAGGCCCCCATGAACATGACTACGCTTGGATATTCTTTACCGTTAAGGGAGCGGCTGAGGTTTCCACGGCGGATGGGAAGAAGACGTTTTCTGATGGCGAAGGTGTGCTGATCCCCGCGCGGCAGCAACATTCCCATCGCTATCTTCCACAAAGCAAGGTTATGGCCTTTCATTTGCGTGCTGCTGACGACCCCGTCGGCCCCCTTCACCGGGGGGGCCTGCTCTTGGTGTCTGACAACCCGCTGGGGTTGAGACAAGCGGCGACCTACAAGCTGCGGATACGTGAGATTACTTTATTGCCAGGAAGCCGAATGTCCGAGAATCTGACCGCGGACCCCAACTTTGGTTATGTGGCAGAGGGGGCGCTAAGTATCAGTGCGGGAAATACCAAGAGCAGCGTTGAAGCTGGGAAGCCATTTACGCTACAGACCACCACGACACAAACCGTGAGCAATGAGGGTACCGCACCGCTGCGGTTCATTTTGGTGGATGTGGGGCCGTAGCCGGCTTTAGCTGGATACTGGCACCATCGATTGACGGGAAAAGTTCTAGTGTGGTGTTTCTGAAGTTCTTTCACAAACTCGCGGCCAGGAATGTCATGCTGAACCCTTCGGCAGGCTCAGCAAGGATAGACTTCGTGAAGCATCTGGCGGGGTGGGAGAGCCCCACCCCCAGATTCTTCGCTACGCTCAGAATGACATATGGGTCGAACTTCTGAAACGGGACACTAGTGTGGTGTCCCTGAAGAACGCTGCGAAATTGTCATTGCGAGGAGCCGGCGGTGTGGCGGCTGGGCAGGGGCGATCCTTCGACGGGGCTCAGGACAAGCTCCGCAATCTGGGGAGGGACGGAGAGGCTCAGCCACCCCCCAGATTGCCACGCCCTCCTTTGTCGGGCTCGCAATGACATTTGCACCGAACTTCGGAGACGGGACACTAGGTTTTCAGTGCTAATACGCGAGGGGTGTGTACCACCTGAGGTACTAAGTAACTATCTCAAAACGGGTGTAAGACGGTGGTAATTCGTATGATTTCCCCCTCTCCTCAATCCTCTCCCTCGATGGGAGAGGGCCAGGGAGAGGGTGGCAAGCGTCCTCGAATGAACCAGTGCCCTCGGCGCTTTTTGAGATAGTTTCTAAGGGAGCACTGAATAACAACGAGGGTGCTCCTTTGCGCTGACGTTGAGCGCCGTCGCCGCTGTTAGTTGAGCTCATCGAGTCTGAGACTCTCAGATCGAAGATCCTGCAGGGGGTCAAACGACCTGTCTGTCCGGTGGACAAGCTCAACAAACAATCGGTGGCCGTGCCGTCGACGGGCTCAGGCAAGCTATTCAGCCAGTCTCGTATTTAGGGGGTGTCCAGGATTATTGGCGGCTGGTGATCGGATCCCGGCGCACCGCCCGGGCCATCTCCCGCTCGACATCCCGCTTGGCAATGGCCTCACGCTTGTCGTATTGCTTCTTGCCCCGCACCAGGCCTATCTCAAGCTTCACGCGATGGCTGTCCTTGAAGTAGAGCCGTAACGGTATCAGCGTTGTGCCACCCTCATGTAGCCGCCTCGCCAGCTCATCGATCTCTTTCCGGTGTATCAGGAGCTTACGGGGACGCAGGGGATCATGGTTATAACGGTTCCCCGCATCGTACCGGGCAATGTGGGCATTGTGCAGCCAGACCTCGCCATTCTCTATCCGCGCGTACGCATCTCTCAGGTTCGCGTCGCCTTTACGGAGGGACTTGACCTCGGTGCCTACCAGAGCAACGCCCACCTCCAGGGTCTCAAGGACATGGTAGTCGTGGTAGGCCTTTCTATTGACAGAGATGACCTGAATTGACACTGAAATGGCTCCATTATGTAGACCGAAGGCGTGGGAGTGGGTTACCGGCTCTGAGTGCTCAAGACTTCTCTCGCACGCTCTAGCTGCGAGTCTCGCTGGTTGCGGATATCCTCTTCCGTCAAATTGATCACGAAATCAGGCGTGAGGCCGTTCCCTTCAATCTGCCGGCCGTTCGGGGTAAGCCAGCGGCCGATGGTCACGTACAGAGCGGAACCATCGCTGAGCTGTCGCAGATGGTTCACGCTGCCTTTGCCGAAGGTCTGAGTGCCAATGAGCTTTGCTCTGCCCCTATCCTGGAGAGCGCCCGCCAGTAATTCACTGCCGCTTGCGGAGCCGCCATTGACCAGCACAACCATCGGGATGTCGAGCGCGCGGCCTCCGTTGTCCAGGGGCAGGGGCGTGCGACGTCCGTTGCGGTCAACCTGATACCCGGCAAGCCCGCCACTCAGGAATTGGTTGGCGGATTCAACCGTCGTGTCCAAGAGTCCGCCGGGATTGTTTCTCAGATCGAGAATGATGCCCTTTGCGCGCTGGTTGCGGACTTGCTCCAGCACATCATTCAACTCTGTGCCGGTGCGCTGGGTGAACTGCGCAATCCTCACGCGGGCGTAACCGTCAGGGAGCATGTCCAAGATGACGCTCTGGGTCCGAATTTCATCCCGCATGACGTCAACAGTAACAGATGCCCCTGACTCTCGCTGGACAAGTATCCGAACGCTGGTGCCTTTCGGTCCCTTGATCAAGCTCACCACTTCTTCCAGGTTCATGCCCTGCGTGCTCTTGCCATTCACTTCGACAATCTTGTCACCAGCTCTGATCCCGGCTTTTTCCGCGGGAGAGCCAGCAATGGGGGCAACAATGGTGATTGCGCCTTGATTCAGCGCCACGCTTGCGCCAATGCCCTCATAGGAGCCTCTGATTCCGGTCTGTTCAACTCTTACGCTTTCGGCATCTATGTAAGTTGTATGCCTGTCTCCCAACGCAGCGATTAACCCATCAACCGCGCCGCGACCTAGCTTGGAGGGGTTCAGCGCCTGTTGGTCCACGAAGTCCTGATTCAGGATGGTCCATATCTCATCCAAAACGGCCAACTGAGGGGGCAGATTGCGTGACACTGTCCGGGACGTGCTTCCAGGCTCCCGATCAATCTGGACAAAGGGTGTTTGAGGAGCAGCCGTCAACGCCAAAATATACCCGGCGCCAAACGTCGTCGAAAGCACCGTGGCGACTAAGAATGTAAAGAGAGTGACCTTGATTACTCGTACCATGGGATACTCCTCAAGCTGTCCTTCAGCGGTATGACACAGCGGTGAATCAGACGCAGCAACGATAAAAACTTAGTTTGATTGTATCACGGAGCCAATTGCTGACCTGACAGAGGCTTACAACTAACCTTCTGTCAGGTCAGCCCACGGCTCAAGGCTCTCCAACGCGGCGCGCACTATGAGCCTGTGGGTGTAGATATAGTCGGGATAGCAAGTTATCAGCGTGATTGCCGGGTAGGGCGTGGGGTTCATGACCTCAATCGCCGTCGGCAGCACCACCTGTTTCCCTATGACTCTATACGTGTACGTTCCCTTAGGAGTTTCAAGGAACACGACATCGTCCTTCTCCAGATTGGGCAGCAGAGAAAACACATTGCCTTCGTTCCTCAAGGGGCTGCTGATATGGCCGGAGAACACCACATTCCCAACGTCTCCCGGGAATGGCGTGCCTTCATGGTGGCCCACGGTGTTCTTTGGCGTGTCCCAGACCAGTTCTCCATGCTCGTTTACAATGGTCCCGAGATGCGTGACCTTAGAGTCAACCTCAATTCGCGGAATTCGGATGCGAAAGATGGTAGAGCGCAACATATCCAAGAAAGAACCAACTCCGTCACCCTCCATTCCCATGTCTCCCTTCGGCGCGCCGTCATCCGTGGGGACGTCCTCAGTTGCAAAAGCGATTGGATTACTGGGCTGGTAGACATAGTCGTCGAAGGGCTGGGTTTGGCCCGCAATGTTGGAGGTTGCATACAAGGCGTACGCGGCATATACGCCGCTGCATAGAAGGAGGAGGCCACCGAACGCGATGAGAAAACTGCTGAACCATCGCAGCGCGAACCGATAGCTCTTAAGCCTTGTCGCGCACTTGGACCAGAACACAGGAACACGCATGGGACGTGCTAAAACGAGCCTGGGGCAATGACCCGGGGACGGGCGCGGCTTCTTTCCGCGGCAATGATGCTTTCTAAAAGGGCCACAGCCCTCACCAACTCACCTTGTTTGTTCATGATGACGTAATCAAATAAGGTCAACTCGGCTACCTCTTGTTTTGCCGTCTCCATTCTCAGGCTCAAGTCCATGCCAGTTTCCGTACGACGCCGAAAATGGCGCTGAAGGAGCTCATTGACCGAGTACGGCGCAATGAAGATGAGCACCGCGTTGGGAATGAGACCCTTGATAGTAGCAGCGCCCTGGACATCCACCTTGACAATGACGTCCTTGCGCTGTGTCATTGCCTCACGCAACTCAAACTTGGGCACCCCATAGTAATTGCCGTACACCTCGGCCCACTCAAAGAGCTCGCCATCATTGGTGAGGTTACGAAACTGCTCAAGGGTGCGAAAATGATAGCTGACGCCATTGGACTCTCCCGTTCTTGCCGGACGGGTCGTGGCAGTGATGGCATAGTGAATTTCCGGATGCTTAGACTTTATCTGGTCCACGACCGTGTCTTTCCCTACTCCGGAAGGCCCGGAGACAACAAAAAGCAACGGTGAACTTGGCGGAAGCTCTAGAGGCGTCGAATTCTCCTCAGAATTTCGCATGCTAAGCATGTTTCCATCCCCACTTTTGACAAAGTATCATGCGCGCATCTGACGCAGGTGGCGCTGCCAGAACGCTGCTCCGCGTTGCACGGTGGCCGTGATGAAAACGTCCTGCATCCCACATTCGTTATCGGTGCTTCTTCTCCATCTCCCGGAGCTTGTCCTCTTGTTGCCGCATGAGCTGTGACATGCGGCCACCCAAGAACATTTCCATCATCTGTTCACTCGCGCTAGGAAGATCTTTGAAGAGCCGGTCCCGATCGCCCTGCGATAACGTGGTCAGCCAATGATCTCTCACGTCACGGGCTTTGGACAATTCCTCCGCAAACATGTTGACATCCTCAGCCAGGAGCTTCCGGTACTCCCGCAGCACTGCGAGGTACTCGTCCAGCCAGTGCAACATGCTCTGCTGGTTGGTCAGGCTGATGCCCAAGCTCAACGATGGATCACTTGAAGCAAGCCGTGATGTATCCCTGAACCCTGATGAAGCCAGTTTGGACATTTCATCCCAGGAAGGGTTTCTGCCAACCATCGCCATGAGCGCGGCCGAAAGCATCAGTGGCAAGTGACTTATGCCGCCCACCAGGACATCGTGCTCATCCGCAGACACAAAGTACGGAATAGCGCCTATAGCGCTCACAAGGCCAATGATGACCTCAACGGAAGATTTGGAAGTATTTTGCGAAGGAACGATGCAGTAAAGCGTCTGTTGGAACAATGCCGCGTCTGCGCCTGAAATTCCCGCAACTTCCTTACCGGCCATGGGGTGCCCACCCACAAAGTTAACGTGCGGAGGAAGGTACATCTCCGCCCATTTCATCACCTGCTCCTTGGTGCTGCCCACGTCGGAGACTATCGCGCCTTCGGAAAGATGCGGCGCTATCTCCTGGAATATCTCTGGGAAAGCCATGATTGGCGTCGCCACCAGCACCAACTGAGCGCCCTTAACCGCCACGGACGGCATTCGCTCTGTGGCGCCGACGGCCCCTTTTCTCTTCGCGGTGTTGACCGCGTCACGGTCCATATCCACGCCGACAATTTCTACATTGCGGATATTCGCCGCTTTCAGCGCAAGACCCAGTGAACCGCCTATCAACCCCATGCCAATGATGACAATCTTATCCATGTGTTCCTCTCAAACGGTACAAGGGCCAGCTTCTGAAATCATCATAGCACGAAAGGTCATTGCTTACGTAGGAACGGCGCTCAGTTGTCGTCGTCTGCCAACTGCAGGGCGCGCAACACTGGGTCAACATGGTCCGTCAGATCATGGTGTCTGATCAGCCATATGGTGATGAGCGAGCCCCCTGCATCCGCCACCAGTTCACTACCCAAAGCGGGATGATGCAGGTTGTGCCACAACCCCAGCCACCGTCCGATGGAAGAGCGCCCGGCGATGCCGGCGCGTAATCCTGGGAGGAACTTCCCAAGCAACACCCACAGCACCCGCGATGCCACGCCCACCCTCCCCTTCCCCACGTCGTGCAGAAGAGCTGCGGCGAGAAGGTCGGGGTCTGAGTAGCCTTGACTTCGCAATGTCCCAAAGACATCGTAGCCGTGGCGCTGGGCAATGCTCCGCATGCTTAGAAATACGCTGAGGAGCGGCGGCGCAAGGACTTCGGCGATCTCGTGCTGCTCCGCGGCGCTGAGCCTGGCTCTGGTGACCTTGGCAAATTGACGGACTCGGTACCAGGAGGTTGCGAGCATCATCAAAGCGCCCTGCCCACAACTACCAGAGAAACAACGCGCAGAACCGGCCCAAGAATATCCCACAGACTGAAATTTATCATCGGCAGGTAACTCAGCAGGATGATGCTCATCAGAATGCCCGGCCCGTATGGTTCAAGGCGAGCAAAGGAGTAGGCTAGGTTGTTGGGGAGCACCCCCAAGGCAACTTTGAAACCATCCAGCGGCGCAATTGGCAGCAAATTGAAGATGGCCAAGACCAGGTTATAAAAGACGACCAGTCCCATGACGTCTGCAAGGATCCAGGTGAAACTAAGCTGCGAAAAAGGACTGTAGGTCAGCGGCGAGTGCCAGGGCATGAGACCCAGCCGAACTGGCAGCGCAACCACCGTTGCCGCCAGGAGATTTGAGGCTGGACCGGCGAGGGATACCAGCGCGCCGCCGACTTTCACGCCATCCCTGAGCCTGTAGGGGTTCACCGGCACCGGTTTACCCCAGCCAAAACCCACGAACAGCATCATGAGGGTCCCCATGGGGTCAAGATGCCGGATGGGGTTCAGAGATAGCCGGCCCAACGTCCGCGCCGTGGGGTCACCCTGCCAGTACGCAATGAGCGCATGGCTCGCCTCGTGCACCGTGACCGCGGAAAGAAGCGCAAATACGGTGGCGGCGATGAGTCTGAAGGCAAGCAGTGGATTGGTGGTAAGAAGATCAAAGTAGCTGAAAAGCATGCTAATGGTACGACGCTCCTCAATCAAGAATAGCGGTCGCTACACAAAAAGGAAAGGGCGCAGGAACAATTGTGAGCCTGCTTAGCGCAACCCGTTCGCTTTCACTGCGGGCCACCGCTTGCGCGCGGTTCCGCCATGGTCGCCGGAAAGATGCGCAAGGGCTGGTCAAATTCTGCGAATGGATTTACTATAGTAAATTAGATGGCCGTCTGGCTTTATCGTTATTATTTCTTATTAACTCTTGATGGCACAGGTCTCCATGACAGAGGGCGCTCTCTCCGGTATCAAAGTCTTGGACATGGGATGGGGCATCACCGCTCCTCACTGTGCCAAGATGTTTGCCGACTTTGGGGCGGATGTTATCAAGGTGGAGCCGCCGTCAGGCGACCCTGCCCGACGCTATGGGCCCTTCCCCGGAGACGTGCCCCATCCTGAAAAGAGCGGCCTCTTTCTTCACCTCAACACCAACAAACGGGGAATCACCCTGGACATAACGACCTCGTCCGGGCGTGCGCTCTTCCTCAAGCTCATTCCATCCGTGGATATTCTCGTCGAGAACTTTGCGCCGGGCTATCTTGCAAACCTGGGGCTCTCCTACTCAGACCTCAGCGCACTCAATCCGCGGCTGGTCATGACTTCCATCACCCCCTTCGGACAATGGGGACCGCGCAGCGGCTGGCGCGCCACAGAGATGGTGGTCTTTGCAATGACCAGCAGGCTCCTGGTGCATGGACAGCCATATAGGGAACCGCTGCGGTATGCGCCCGACATTGTCTCCTTCCAGATCGGCGTCACCGCCGCCACCGCGACTATCGGCGCGCTGTGGGGAGTGGAAGCCCGCGGCTACGGAGAGTGGATTGACCTTGCCATGCAAGAGGCCATGATAGCCAATGTGGACACCCGCACGGTCTTAGCCTCCTACGCGGAGCGCTCTCTGAGCCGCCAGGACCGGATTGCCGGCGCCGGCTATCCCAACGGCGTGTATCCCTGTCAAGACGGGTTCATGCTGTTCGCCGCGGGCGGTGATCGCTTCTTTCGCCGACTGTGCCACGCCATGCTGCGGGAGGACATGCTGGCCGATGCCCGCTGGGCAACCGTTGCGGCGCGACCGCCTTACCGAGACGAGTTCGACGCCGAATTTCTGCCCTGGCTCCTGGACCGAGACCGTACCGAGGTATTCCGCGTCTGTCAGGCAGAAGGCGTCATGTGCGCGCCCATCCTAACCATCGACGAGACCGCTCGCGACCCACAGCTTACCGCGCGCTCGTTTTTCCAGGAAATCACCCATCCAGCGGCAGGCTCCTGGCTTTTTCCCGGCGCACCTTTCAAGATGTCTGAAACTCCATGGACAGTGAGCCGTCCTGCGCCCCAACTCGGAGAGCATAACGAAGAGATCTACAGGGAATTCCTGGGCTACAGCGTACAGGACCTAGTGCGACTGCGGAGCATGGGAGCCATCTAGGAGAGGGCCGAAAAAGCCTGCCCGATCCGTTGGTCGAGGCTCTCTAATTGTTGCCCCGAGCGAGGCCAATGGGGAACGGCGGCCGCGTTATTCGCCTAAGCTCACATCAAGCCTTTGGTTACATGAGGCAATGACTACGGTAATCCTTCAGTACCTTGCAAGGCTTGCTTGACAACCGCGGCGCAATTCTATAGGGTAAGCTAATCACTGTAACAGAGGTGATAGGCCAGCACTTTAGATTGGGAGGTGCTGGCGTTGTCCGGCAGTTCTCGGCCTCTGGCCAGAGCGGGAGTGACGCAGCACAAGCGCCCCTTTGTGAGTGTGCCTGGCCAGGGAAGCTGGTTGGGCTTCCGACCGTGCGAGCCAGCGGTAACCAGGGAGGAGAGAAACTATGCGTCCATGGCAGTGGTTGCCCTTATCAGCAGCGTTAGCGATAGCTTCTGCGGCCTGTGGGCCGGCCGCAGAAGCCCCGGGCGAGAAATCGGCGGCGGAAAACCCGGCGGCCGAGCAGCCCCAGTACGGCGGCGTGCTGAACTTAGCCTTCTCAACCGAACCTTCTACGTTAGATCTCCACGAATACAACACGAGCGCCCCGATGTTTGCGTCCTACAACTCCCTGGTCCGCTACGACCCCCTCGACCCCGGGATGAACAAAGTGGAGCCGAGCCTGGCGGATCGCTGGGAGATCAGCCCCGACGGCAAGACCTACACCTTCCATCTCGTCAATGGCGTGAAGTTCCACCAGAGCGGGGACTTTACGGCCGGCGATGTGAAGTTCAGCTACGAACGGCAAAAGAACCCCGCGAAGGGCCAGGTGGCGCCCCGCAAGGCGGCCTTTGATTCCGTGGAGCGTATTGACGTGGTAGATGATCACACCGTGAAAGTCGTGATGTCACAGCCCTATCCCTCGTTCTTGGCGAACATCGCCCAGGGATGGATGGCCATGCTGGACAAAGAGTGGGTGTCAGCGGGCCATGATCCGGCCAAAGAGGTCAACGGCACCGGCCCCTTCCTTTGGAAAAATTACATCCGTGGGACCGTGGTGGAGCAGGTCAAGAACCCCAACTACTGGAAGAAGGGGTTGCCCTACCTGGACGGGGTGAAGAACTTCCTCATCCCTGACTCGGGCACCCTCCTGGCCGCCTTCCGCACCGGGAGCCTCCACATAACTGGCACCGCCCTGACCACAGCCCAGCAAGGGGAGACCACCAAAATCCTGGGAGACAAGGTCCGCTTTGATAGGAACCCCGCCCGCTGGGGTGGGCCCGTGGTCTTCATATCAACCCTCAAGAAGCCCTTCAATGATGTGCGGGTGCGGCGGGCTCTGGCCTACGCCATTGACCGGGAAGCCGGCACCAAGGTGCTCTGGGAAGGGCAGGGTTTCAACCAGGGCTATATGCCTGCGACAGGTCCTTGGGCCCTCCCACCAGAAGAGCTGGCCAAGTTCCCGGGCTACGGCCCTGACCTAGAAAAGAACCGGGCCGAGGCCAAGCGGCTCCTGGCCGAGGTGGGCTACCCCAACGGCTTCGATGTGGTCATGCACGTGCGGCAACAGGCCGGCCGGGAACAGGAGGCCATTTTTGTGCAAGACCAGTGGAAGAAGATCGGTGTCAACGCTAGCCTGAAAATCGTCGAGACGGCGACCACCTACGAGATGCTACAGAAGGGGGACTACGAGGTCTTCGGGTTTAGCGTCGCCTTAGCGTTCGACGACCCGGACGCCATCTTTGCGGAGCACTTCACCTGCAAAGCTGAGCGCAACTACCCGCAGCTCTGCATTTCGGAGGTGGACGCCCTCTTCGAGAAACAGACGGTGGAGCTGGACCTAGCCAAGCGCAAGAAGCTAGTGAACGATATGGAGAAGGCGGCCCTGAACGGCATGCCCAGGATCATGCTGCCTGTAGGGACTAACACGGTCACGGGGATCTGGAACATCCTGCGTAACTTCACGCTACAGCCCAACGCCTACGGTAACCGCCACTACGAGCAGGTCTGGCTGGCCAAATAGCGCCACCTGCTCCTCGACTTTTACCTGCCGCGCAAGGGAGCGGCTGCCGTTGCGCTGAGGTGTGCCCAGGCTGTGGCTTGGCATGGGGGTGGTCGGCGGCGCGTGTACCCTGGCACGGGCTGCGGTTACCGGTTTCATTGCTACCACTGGCCGCGGATAACGGCGCTATGGAGCGCCGGGAGGAATCATAGCCCCGCTGGGACACTTTCATAGGTATGAGGCCCTCATAACGGTTGCATCCAGAAGATAGCGGGGAGTATAACAAGCCTGAATAAAGGCCAAGACATGTCCCAAAAAGAGGAGGAATCGAATGAAGATCGGATTCTATGACGACTTCCGGCCGTGCATAGTGGAGGAGAACGGCGTTATCGACATCAGCCAAGAGGTGCAAGGCCTTCTGGCTGGCTCGCCCCAGCTCACTTTGGAGAACATCATCACCAACTTCCAGTTTCTTGGCTCACGGTTAGAGCGTCTGGCAAGGGAAGGCAGGACCATCCCTTTGAACCAGGTCCGCCTGCGCGCGCCCGTGCCGCGGCCGGGGAAGGTGCTCATGGGCCAGGGCAACTTCATGGAGGGCGTTCGCATAGAGCCGTTCCTGCGTTTGCAGACCTTTTTCAAGTCGCCTGATGCGGTCATCGGACCAGGCGATACCACCGTGCTTCCGCCGTTTCGGCCAGTAATTTTTAATCATGAGGCTGAGCTCGCCGTCGTCATCGGCAAGGCTATGAAAAACGTGGCGGAAGCCCAGGCGCTGGACTATGTCTTCGGGTATACGACTGGTGTGGACGTTTCGGCGCGTGCTCCTGCAGAAGGAGAAGCCGAGCTGCCCGGAGTGCACTACGGCAAATGCTTTGATACCTTTCTCCCCCTTGGCCCGTCCATCACCACCGCAGACGAGATAAGGAACCCTAACAATCTCCAGGTCAGGTACTGGGTGAATGGCGTGCTGCGGCAGAACTACAACACCAATGATATGGAGCACCCCGTCGCCTACATGCTTGCGACGCTCTCCCATATCATGACGTTGATGCCGGGAGACCTCATTTTGGCCGGGACGAACCACGGCAACTTGGGCCCGCTGCAGGACGGTGATTTAGGCGAAATCGAGATCGAAAAGATAGGGCGAAACTCCCACCACGTGGTGGACACTCTCAAGCGCAAGTGGGATCCACAGGCCGTCCGTGACCCTCGGCTCAACGCGGAACGACGCGAAGCCCAGAAGGGCCAGCCGAATCTGGGGACATGGCCGTTCACTCCGCCGAGCGCCCCAGCCAAAGCGACATAGGAGCTGGGCCAGCCAGGCGTCTGATCAAAAAGCAGAGACGTCCTGGGAGGTGCGCCGGAGGGCGCATCTCCCAGGACGAACACAACCGACAGATGTACGGAGAGGTGCTGTGGGCTACAGCGTAGTATACCTGATACGCCTGCGGAGCGTGGGAGTCATCTAGGAGGGGACTATGGCATCGCTACCTTTGGAAGGGCTTCGAGTCATCGACCTCAGTGAAGTATGGGCCGGACCTTTCGCGGCTTCGCTCCTGGGCGACATGGGAGCTCAAGTCATTCAAGTGGAGTCCTATCCGCGAGCGCCGCAGAATCGCCCCACCACGGTGCCGGCTAACCCCCTCGGCTTCGCCGGAGGCGGGTCACTCGTGGACCACCCCTGGGACCGGTCCGCCGCCCGTAATATGGCGAATCGCAACAAATACGGCATCACTCTTAACCTCCGGACACCCAGGGGCAAAGCCCTCTTCAAGTCGCTGATAGCCGTCAGTGACGTCCTCATCGAAGGATACTCCGCGGGGACCGTTCAGCGCCTGGAGCTTGATTATCCGGTTTTATGCCAGGTAAACCCAGGCCTGGTGATGGTCTCCATGCCGGGCTGGGGGAGCTACGGTCCCTACGCGGGGTATGTCACCCTGGGCAGCGGTATCGACGCCACCAGCGGACATCACTACCTGCGGGGCTACCCCAACGCCGACCCCTCGGAGACGGTGGCCTGCGTGCATTCCGACGCGATAGGGGCCGTCACCGCGTCCTTTGCCGCCATGACAGGGCTCATGTACCGACGCCGCACGGGCAAGGGGCAGTGGATCGACCTTTCCCAGGCGGAGGCCCTGCTGCCTCACTTGGCCTACCCGCTTCTTGACTACACTATGAACGGCCGCGTCGCGCAGCCCCTTGGTAATCATGATCGCTGGATGGCCCCGCACAACTGCTACCGCTGCAAAGGGGAAGAAAACCTCGTTGCCATCTGCGTTGAGAATGATGCGCAGTGGCACGCGTTATGCCGGGTGGCAGGACATCCGGAATGGGACACCGATCCACGCTTTGCCCACATTGGGAACAGGTACCAATTTCAAAGCGAGCTGGACGAGCTCCTTGCTGCCTGGACACAGCATGAAGATCAGCTAGACTTGGCGCAGCGTCTCCAAGATGCGGGCGTGCCGGCCGGACCCGTCATGCGGGATGTCGATCTTTTCCAAGACCCACATCTTCAGGCCAGATACTTCTTTCAGCGGGTCACGCACACCACAATCGGCACCCACCGCTACCCCGGCATGTTGTGGAAATACACCAACACTCCCATGCGGATACGCCTTGCCCCCAACGCCCTGGGGGAACATAACTCCCTGGTCCTCAAGAGTATTCTGGGGCTCTCTCAGGAAGAATATCAGAGGCTGGAAGAGGAGGGCCTCTTTGGCACGACCTACGCCGCCCTGGCCCAGCTTGACCTCCGAGATCAGTCGCCTGAGGTCGTTCGTTTGACACCCTCATAAGCACAACCTACAATGGCTACACGGTACCATTCAATGGAGGAGCGATAGAGGGCACTTATGACGACACAGTCTCAGATTTCCTATATCCTCACGGAGGCGGTTGCCAAATACCTGACATTGCTTTCAAGCGAGCAGCAACGGGAGACCCAACAAGAGCTCAACCGTTTTGTGCGTTGGTTGGGCGCCACACAGGTTCTCGGCAAGTTATCTCCTCATGAAGTGGCTACGTTTACCGACTCCCTGGGCAACTCTTCAAACCCCGTGCAGCGGCTGAAACCGGTGAAGGACTTTCTGGCTTGGGCCAAGAAAGAAGGCCTCACTACCACAAACTTGGGCGTGAATCTCCGCCCAACCAAATCAAAGAACCAATTCGCTGCAAAGACCCGCAAGGCTGAGGAGGAGGAGCGGGCGCTCCTCACCGCCGCGGGTTATCAGCAGCTGAGAGACGAACTTGAGACGGCGAAAGCAGAGCGGCCACGAATTGCCGAAACCCTGAGACTTGCCCGTGAAGATAAGGACTTCCGCGAGAACGCCCCTCTTGATGCCGCACGAGAGCACCAGGCTCACGTTGAGACGCGCATTCGGGAGCTGGAGAATCTCCTGAAGCGCGCGGAAGTAGTGACCACCGAGGACACCAGCAACGTACTCCGCGTCCATCTTGGCAGCACTGTCGTGGTGTTGGACATTGCTTTAAAAGAAGAGATGGCCTTCACACTCGTGCACCCTCATGAGGCGAACATCGCTCATGGCAAGATGTCCGTCGTCTCGCCCATGGGTAAAGCTATGCTGGAGCGTACTGCGGGAGAAGACATCCATGTGGATGCTCCTGTGGGAATTCTTCATTATCGCATTCAAAGGATAGAACCCGGCCACTAGGGCGAGCGGCCCTCTCCGCTCTCACCGATGCAAAGACCCGCCCACGCCATTGGCGTCGCATCCCTCATCTTAGTAATTGGGTTCGCGGGTAGTCGAGCACTGGGCGTCGTCCGAAATATAGCCCTCGCAGGCGCCTTTGGCGCCGGCCCTGAGCTTGATGCCTATTTCGCGGCGTTTCGGCTACCGGACATCATCTTTCAACTTCTTGCAGGAGCCGCACTGGGCAGCGCCTTCATTCCCACCTTTGCTCATGTCTACTCACGGACTTCTCCTCTGGCGGCATGGCGGCTGGCCTCTGGGACGCTTGTTCTCTTCACTTCTCTGGGAGCGTTGTTTGCCAGCGCAGGACTGCTGCTCTCCCCTTGGTTAGTGCCCCTAACCGTCCCGGGATTCCCTCCACAGCAGCAAGAATTGACCGTGACGCTGACGCGGATCATGCTTATCTCCACGGTGTTTTTCTGCGCCAGCATCTCAGTCACAGGGATCTTGAATGCGCGTGGCCACTTCCTTTTGCCCGCGCTTGCGCCGTGGATGTACAACCTCGGCATCATCGCAGGCGCGCTAATTGCGGGCAAAACATGGGGGCCTGCAGGGCCTGCCTGGGGTGCAGCAATCGGCGCCTTTCTTCACCTCTTGATTCAAGTTCCCAAGCTCCGCAGTGTGGGCATGCAGTTCATCTGGGCATGGACGCTCCGCGTGGAAGGAATGGCAGAGGTGATTTCTCTGACCGGGCCGCGCGTGCTCGGCCTTGCAACGATCCAGGTGAACTGGCTGGTTACCACCGTCCTGGCATCGACGCTGAACGCGGGAAGCATCGCTGCCATCAATTATGCCTGGGCGGTCACCATGCTCCCCATAAGCCTTCTCGGCATGGCCCCCGCCACCGCAGTGTTCCCAACCCTAGCCGATGCCGCGGCTCGGGAGGACTGGGGCCGATACCGTGCGATCCTAAGCGCCGGGCTTCGCTTGATGTTCTTCCTCGCGGCGCCGAGCAGTATCGGCCTTATGCTCCTCAGAGAGCCCATCATCACCCTGCTCTTTCAGCGTGGCCTGTTTGACGAAAACTCGACAAACATCACTGCCAGCGCCTTACTCTTTTTTACCAGCGGGATCACGGCTCATGTCCTCTTGGAGATAGTTGCCCGTGGCTCATATGCCCTGCGGAACACCACGACGCCTCTTCTCTTCGCACTGCTGGGCATGGCAGCTCATCTCATCTTCAGCCTCAGCTTGATCAGGCCGCTGGGACTCGGCGGGCTCGCGCTGTCAATGTCCCTTGCCGCAACGATTGAGGCTTGCGGGCTACTGTTTGTGCTGATGCGTCAGATAGGGGGGTCTATGTGGAGGGAACTGCTGCTCTCAGGAGCCAAAACCCTGACCGCCGCCATAGCAATGGCCACAGTGGCGTCACTGGTCATGATGCTTTTCCCGCAGACAGGAGGGGGAGTAGAATCGTTGTTTCAGATTGTCGTATCCACAAGCGGGGGAGGAATCACGTTCCTTGCGATGGCATGGCTGCTGCGGTCAGACGAGTTGGGAATTTTGTCGCGGCAGCTCCTGCTAAGAACTCATCGGGATTCGTCAAGTGACGGGTAGCGGCCCTGTTTAACGGGTCTGTTGAACAGTTTTGCAAGGGAATCTGCCGCTTCAGAGAGGTAGCCGCTTCTCTGAAGTTGCGTGTTGCTAGTGTGGCTCGGGTTACTGGCGGGGAGAAGGCTGCCCGTCCTCAGAGGCAATGTCTCCCGGGGTGGAGTCAGGAACCAGGATTTCCTGCTGACCGGGCGATTGATCGGATGCCGCTGCGGTCGGGATGACCGGCGCGGATCGAGTTCGTTTGTCATGGCGAATGTCGACCCGCACGTTCTTCACAGGAACACCCATGCGCTGCGTGGCCACCGCTCGTACCACCGCCATCACTTCTTCTGATTTGGTGGTCAGATGGGCATCTGGAGCAACTGCCACCTCAGCGAGGACGTCGAGTTGGTTGCGAACAGGTCTGACCCGCAGACGGACCATTTGAATCTGCTCAATCGATTCAACTTCGCTCTTCAATCGTTGCGAGAGCGAGTCCAACGCGACAAACGCCACACCTCCAGAAGATGTGTTGAGTTTAATGACCGCGGGTTCATGCTCCGCAAACTCACCGGCAAGTATCAACAATGAGACGAGAATTGAGCTGACCCCAAAAGTGGTGATAACCGCTTGGAACAGGAGGTTGTGCGCCCGTAGGAGAACAGAAAAACTTCGCATCGCACTGCCAAGCGCGTCCGGCAGCAGCCAGACCAGCAACACCGCTGTCACCCAGAAAGAAACCGTCATCAGCGCCATAAGGACCACAAGGAATTTATTGAAGGTGTTCATGCGTCAACCGTTGCCCATAGCTCATTTTCATAGATGCACGCAATCTTGGCACGCGTGATACGGCCGCCGAGTTCCCCTTGGGCTTGAGAAAAGACTCGGAGGTAGTTGTCGGTCAGTCCTCTCCATACGGGCTCTCCCGAGACCCCAGGAAGTGCTTTTCTTTCCTCCCACAGCACCGGGCGCTCCTTGCCAACAACACTCTGGCGATGACGCAGGTGGCTGTGCTCCGCCAGCGCCAACAACCGGCGAACGCGATCCTTTCGCACAGGCTCGGCGACCGAATTACCCAGCCGCGCGGCTAGCGTGCCGGCCCTCACGGAATAAGGAAATACATGGATAGCAGAGAGTGCCAACGACTCAACAAGGGAGTACGTCTCGTTGAATTCCTCTTGCGTTTCCCCTGGAAATCCGACAATCACGTCTGTGGTAATGGACACATCTGGCACCGCAGCACGAATTCTCTCCACTGCGTTGACGTATTCCTGTATGCGGTATCTTCGGCGCATCCTTTGCAAGACACTGTCAGCCCCACTCTGGAGAGGGAGATGAAAGTGCGGGCAAAGACGCGGGTCCTGCCAAAGTGAGAGTAAACGGGGCGTGATATCCTGGGGCTGCAATGAGGAGAGCCGGATTCGGGGAATTTTCGTACGCTGCACCACCACTTCAAGTAAATCCGCTAGAGGATCACCCTCGCTGGCCTGGTCTCTATAGTCCGGCCCCCTGCGACGTGAGCCGGGGCTTTCAATCCCATAGTCACCCAGTTGAGTGCCCGTGAGCACTACCTCAGGGAATCCTGCCGCCTCTCTTTCTTTCAGGGCGGCGAGAATCGCGTCAGCGGCAAATGAGCGAGAATGGCCCCGCGTCTTAGGAATGATGCAGTAGGAACAGAAGTCATTACATCCTTCCTGGATTTTGACGAAGCTCCGGGTCTGGTTGGGGAGAAAACCCATGCGGGACGGCAAGAGCGGGTCTGTGATTGGCGCCATATTTCGTTCATTGAGGCGCTCTGTGACCAGGTCCACCAGAGAATCCTTGCTGGAGTTCCCCAAAATCAGGTCGATGCCGTCAATCCTGGTAAGTTCATCGGGCGCTCGTTCAGGATAGCATCCTGTTGCCACAATAAGCGCATGGGGATTGCGCTTTCGTGCGGACAGAAGGAGATGGCGCGCTTTACGGTCTGCTACGTGCGTTACTGTACAGGTATTGACGACCACCACGTCGATGTCGTCTTCCTGCCTTTCAAGAACTTGGTAGCCGGCTCCCGTGAACTTCTTGGCAAGCAATTCAGAGTCAGCGAGGTTGAGCTTGCAGCCCATGGTCTCAAAAGCGACTCGCGGGCGTCTGGGAATCCGTGTGCTGTTCGACACCAGAGGGTTAAGAGCTAAATTCTCAGAAGTGATTGAGCTTGCGGACGCGTGCGTTCAGAAAGCAGGGTTCCAATGATCCCTAGAAGCGCATAAGGAATAATATTAAACAGAATCCCGAAGATCGGCGTGTTGAGTATGCCATCTGCAATGTTCAGAACCGCCAACGACGCAAAACTGGTCGCCAAGCCGTACGTGGCGCCAAGAACTCCACCAAACACCCACGAGCTCTTTCGTGGCTCCTGCAATCGGTTCACGAGGTATGCGCCACCAAGAATGCCAATCCACACCGCAACATTGAATGCCGGGTTGGCGGGGAAGCCAACCGCCAACCCTTTGGAGATGATCCCAAGCAAGGCAAAAACCAGCATAAATGGAGCGCTGACTGCAAAGAGGCTTCCCATACCAAAGATTACGTCAGCAGGACGTATCGCAGCGATTCCCTCTTGAGCAGAAGCAATCACCTGTCTGGGCGCAACTTTTATCTTTTCCGCCAGTGTCGGCTCATCCTCCAGATCAACATCAGCAAAGCGGTCTTCGACATCGTCCATTACCTGCGGCGCAATCAACTTCACCAGGGCCAGCAAATCTTTGTACATGCCGCTCTCTTTGTTGCTAATTGCCAGTGGCACGCCCTGATTAGCTGCAGCGACCGCAATCGGGCCGTAGCTGCCGACGGTAGCAACCACCTTGGTTCCTACTGAGGCTTCCACATCAGCGAGGCTGAGCCCACCGACAGGCCCTGCACGGTTTACCACGAGGGCCATTTTTTCCGGCGGATATCCCAGCTTTTGCGTTGCGGTATCCATAAATTGCCGCACGCTCTTGAGAGACGGCAACTCAAGGGTGGTCAAGAGAAGCACAAGATCCGCGGCATCCAACGCTGCAATGGAGACCTCAGTAAATGAAGAGTGGGTATCCACAACAATGTACTCATATTGCTCGCGCAGCGTTGAAATAATGATGCTGATGTGTTCCGCGGTGACCAACTCAGTTTCTTCAGGAGTCGGCGGCGCAAGAAGCACCTTGACACCGGACGCATGCGTCTGCAGGATGCTCTCTATGATCTCACCGCTCATCTCGTTGATATGCGGAAGCAGGTCAACGATGGTGCGCCTGGGCTCCATGTTCAGCATGACGCCCACATCACCAAACGGATAGGCGTAGTCCAAAATGACAACCGGTTTGCCCGTCTCTTCTTGGAGCATGATTGCCAAATTCACCGCAAAAGTGGTCTTGCCAATCCCGCCCTTTGGGCTGAACAACGCAATACATTTGCCCAGGACAAACTGCTGGTCATCTTGCTCCGTGCGGGTGGCGACGGCCTGGCTTGTTTCCGCCAGACGCCGGCTCATAAGATTCACAAACTGGCGCATGACGCCCAAGTTCGTGGCCAAGAAACGCTCGAAAGCCTCCTTCGGCAACACGAGCATTTCTGAATCGCCCACAATCGTTACCGTCGCAGAGCGCGGTTGATCGCTGAGCAGCGCCATCTCGCCAAAATAATCGCCGGTGCCAAAGACGCTCAAGATCTTCTCCCTGCCCTGGTCGTCATTGACGGAGACCTTGGCGCGCCCCCCTTCTACTATGAACAGAGCATCGCCATCATCGCCCTGTTTAAAGACCACGCTCCCTTTGCGGTAGCGTTTCTCCAACAGAAGATCATTGATGGCTTCAAGATCGCCTTCACCCAGTCCGGCAAACAGGCGGACCCTGCGCAAAAGCTCTATGCGTTCCGTGAACTCTGCCATGTTCAGTCCCTTTTACTCAACAGCCTCACGTGCCGAACAAGGAATCCCGGCGCCAGCCAGACACCACGAGGAAACATCTGTTATTCTTAAAAAGCTTACCATCGCCCTCTACTTCAGTCAACGAAAGGGACAGCCATCTGTTTCGGCCTCACACATGCAAACGCCGCGGTGCGTAACGCACGAAACTCTCCTTCGTTGAGCATTATAGACTCATTGTGAAATCTCCACGTGGCGTACCCGCCTCACCAACATAGTGTCCTATGCCAGTTTCTACGAGCACGTTATTATCAAGAATGCCACGAGTGATCGTGGTTATGTTCACGTTGCTTGTGTTGTTTCTCATTCCTCCAGATCCAACCGCATCCCGACAACTGGGGCCCGGCCAAACCTTTACCGACTCGTGGTACGACAATTCGCCGCGACTGACGCTGCAAGCCCTTCCTGTGACCATTTCCTCGCTTGCTCTGCCTAGTAATGGGAACGACCAAGCATGCACCATCGCTACGTCGGACACGGGTGATCGAGCCGCCTATCAATATCTCTCTTCCATACGTAAGGCGGAGATACCCTTTAACGCTGTTGGCTTCCGCTGGGACGGCAACCTCTCGCTAAGCTCTGCAGTATCCATTGAAACCCGCACCAGTGAGGATGGGCACTCCTGGACGCCCTGGATGGAGACGGAGGAGTTAGACGCCGAGCGTGGGATGACCACAAAAAGCACCGACCTGGTTTTCTCCTCAGGACAGTACCTCCAATACCGTCTCACCGTGCTCCAGCCTGCTGATATCAGCCAACCCGTGGTGGATCAGGTCAGGGTCATCTTCATCGACTCAACCCAGGGGCCCTCCGCGCAGGAAGCTGCAGCATCCAACGGGAGCGGCCTCAGATTATCCGCATTGGCACAGCCCGCACCTATCTCAAGGCAATCATGGGGCGCAAATCAAAGCTTGCTCTACGACCAGGGCGAGCTCCGCTGGACCCCCCAATATGCGCCGGTGCAGAAGATCATCATTCACCACACGGCAACCAGTAATAACCCCGCCGATCCGGCTGCGGCCGTCAGGGCGATATACTACTATCACACCATTGAGCAGGGCTGGGGAGACATAGGTTACCACTACCTAGTTGACCAGGAGGGCCGCGTCTACCAGGGACGCAACGGCGGTGACAACATCGTCGCTGCTCATGCGCTCAATCACAACAAAGGCTCGCTAGGCGTGGCGCTGCTTGGCACATTCACAAACTCCTCACCGTCTCCCAAAGCGCAACAAGCGCTTGAGTCATTCCTCCTTGCGAAATCGGTCCAACACGGTATCGATCCAAACGGACGCAGCGTTTTCGTGGGCGAGGACGTCCCCAACATACTCGGCCACCGTGATGTCGTAAGCACCACATGCCCCGGAGTGCCCGTCTACGAATCGTTGTCGTTCTTACGGAACAAAACGGCATCGGCTTTGCCACCCTTGGGAGAGGCGTGGCTAAGTGATACTACCCCAATGGTCCTAGGGACAAGCGAAGACACTGCAGTCAGTCTCTCGGTCCGCAATAGCGGCACCGCGACCTGGGACACGGCGTTACCATCGCCTGTGCGTATTGCCTATCACTGGTACACGCCCGATGGAAGGCTCTACGCCGCTGAAGGGAATCTGGAGTTACAAACCGACCTCTTGAATCCCGTGAAACCTCGGGAGACTGCCAGAATTCAGGCGAAACTTAGAACGCCTGCAGCAGAGGGCCAATACATTCTGAAATGGGACATGGTGCAACGGGGGGTCACATGGTTCACTGAGCAAGGCAACCTGCCTTTGGAGCGCACGGTGCTCGTTGCCCCGTGGGCCAAACTGCCCAACGACCAGATCATCAATCTTCCTAACGAGCTTGTCTCACTCCTTCCCGTTGACCGGTTGCGCACGTTACCCCTGTCCCGACTCACGGTGCTCTCTAACACGCATCTCGTGGAGCGGATCCCAGACATCATCCAGTTGTTCCCCAATGACCGTGTGCTCTCCTTCAGCAATGAGATGCTCATCAGTTACCTGCCCGATACCAGGCTTAAGACCTTCTCGCTGGACCGCATCAGGACGTTTCCTCTTTACCTCCAACAGCGGCTTGGCCTTGCTCCCGCCACAGCGACGCCCTCAGCGACAACCCCGCCAATGCCAACGCCGACGCGAGCGCCCTTCATCTCAGACACGCCGACGCCGACGCCAACACCGACGCCTGTGGCTAAGCCAACGCAAACCTCTGCGCCTCAACCCGCAGCTAATTCCTCTCCACCGCAAACACCCACTCCGACTCCGACACCCGTCCCCGAGAACCGCGATCCTGGCGGTGGCGCCGCCCCGTAGGCTTCCCCATCCGGCGCCTGCCAGTGCCGCATCTTTCGAAAAAAGCACTCTTCAAGGAAACTCTAGCCCCCCTCCGCACGTAGTACAATAATGAGTGCACTCAATAACGACCCGAGAGATCGTTACCGCAGACGTTGAACGCCTTCGTCACCGCTTGTCGGGCCTTGCCTACCGGACAGGCAGGTGTGGAGACAGGCAACACCGAAGCAAACCATTCAGCAGTCTCAACACAATAAACTGGCACAATGTAATTGAGGTGAAACACGTATGCGTAGCGATACTATTCGTCCAACCGGCAAATTCTTCCTTGCTCTCACCACATTCGCGCTTGTCACATTAGTTGCTTCAGGCTGTGCTCTAACGTCGCGGCCTCAGACGCAACCAGCACAACCCGCATCTCTGGTCACGCAAGTCACCTCGCCTCCGGCTCAATCAAATCCCGGGATGGCCACGTCGTTACCTGACATTCAAATGGTGACGACGGCTGTCCGGCCCGCAGTGGTGTCCGTCACCACCCAGGAGATGTCTCTAGATTCCTTCCTGAGACCCGTACAAGAGTCCGGCTCCGGCTCCGGGGTCATCTTCGACAAACAAGGGCTGATCCTGACCAATAATCACGTCGTCGCAAATGCGCGAAACATTCGGGTCACGCTGCCGGACGGCCGCAACTTCGACAAGGTTACCGTGGTGGGCCGTGACGCGCGCACCGATCTGGCCGTTTTGAAGCTGGACGGCGTGAACGCTCGAACAGAGCTCCCTGTGGCAACACTGGGCAGTTCTCAGAGCGTCCATATCGGTGAGTGGGTTATCGCCATCGGCAATGCCCTTGGGCTGGAGGGCGGTCCCACGGTCACTGCCGGCGTCGTCGGTGCGCTGGGACGCTCCATCCAAGAACCCAACGGAAGCATCCTTGATAACCTTATTCAAACCGACGCGGCCATCAACCCGGGCAATTCAGGCGGCCCCCTCATCAATCTGCGTGGAGAAGTCATCGGCATCAACACCGCGATAGACACCCGAGGGCAGGGCATCGGCTTTGCCATCAGCATAGAGAGCGCACAGCCAATCATCACTCAACTGGTGCAATCCGGGCGTGTCATTCGTCCCGCCCTTGGCGTCCGCGTTGCGACCATGACCCCCAATATCGCCGGACAACTGCGCATCCCCATGGCGCCGGGCGTCGTCATCGCAAATGTCCAGACAGGCGGCCCCGCCGCAAAGGCAGGGTTGAAGGCCACCGATATTGTGACCAAGCTGGACAACACCAAAGTGACTACATTGCAAGAGCTGATGACCGTCATCGGGAAAAAGCGCCCTGGCGATCAGGTTGACGTGACCTACCTTCGGAACCAACAAGAGCAGAAGGTGACCCTTACTCTGGACGAATTACCCTCAGACCAGTAAACTGAAGCGCAGTTCCAGGTTCAGTTCCGCGCGAGAGCTGTCTGAAAGGGTGATAAATGCCCAAGCCGTCAAAAGCAATACTTCTCTTGGTGTGCCTGTTTGGCTTCCTCGTTCCTCTGACACTCCAGCCCCTTTCCTCGATATTCGCCCAGTGGTTTCCCCCGGAACAGACTAAGGGGTCGAGCCTCAAGCGCCTCGACCCCCGTCGGATTGTCCTGGACGTGCCGGCTGAGAAGTTCGTGGGCGGCGTTCCCGTCCCGTATCCTCCTGTGCCGGTCTCACCTGACCTCAGTGACTTCTCTCCTCCGCAAGGTTCCATTCACCCAAAGCTTGAATCCGCCCTCAGCCAGGTGGTCCAGGGTTATGAGCTGGGACAGGAGATTAAAACTCTAGCCCGGTGGAAGGGTGTTCCCATCGCGCATGATCGGCTCCAGGTGATCATTGAAACAGACGCAAACGCCACCGCCAGCGTGATTTCACAAATTGGCCTGCTGGGCGTTCCCGTCCAGGCCACATATCAGCAGCTTGTGCAGGCGCTGGCCCAGCCGGGTACCCTCACCGCTCTGGCAAATATCCCCGGTGTGCGGTTCGTGCGCAGGCCCCTCGATTTCTTCCCTCAGGCCATCACAAGTGAGGGCGTCCGTAAAACCGGCGCATCCGTCTGGCAGCAGCTCGGGTTCCGCGGCCAGGGAGCAAAAGTGGCCGTGGTTGATCAGGGTTTTTTGGGTTACCGCAGTCTATTGGGAAAGGAACTGCCGGCAAAACCTATCACACGTTCATTCGTTGTGACGCCCTTCACTTCGGAAGGCGTTGAAGATTTGGAGAGTGAGACCGAGCACGGGACCGCAGCAACAGAGATCCTGTATGACATGGCGCCGAATGCCACATTCTATCTTGTTGCGATATCCACAGAAGTCGAGCTGGGGAAGGCAATCGAATGGCTTATCCAGGAAAAAGTCCATGTCGTCTCCTTTTCGTTGGGCGCGCTGGCCGCGCAGACGGACGACACGAGTCTCACAGAGCGCCTGGTCAACAAAGCCCGGGACAACGGCATCCTGTGGGTCAGCGCAGCGGGGAACTACGGAGGCGGCCACTGGCAGGGAGTCTTTTCCAACCCATCCGGGGATGGGTGGCAGGAGTTCTCTCCTGGCCAACGCCTTCTGCCATTGGACATCGGTGCCCAGGAAGTGGCCTTTTTTCTCCTGAAATGGGACGACTGGCCCAGGTCCAAGCAGGACTTTGGCTTTTACCTGTTCTGGGAAGCCGTGGGGAGCAATCTTCAGCTTGTCAGCTTCTCCGATACTGAACAGAACGGGGACCAACCTCCGGTTGAGACCGTCATCGCCCTTGGCCCGCCGCGGGGTAAGTACTACCTGGCTATCAAAAAGTTCAAGGCAGACCGGGTGGTGCACCTTCAGGTCTTCAGCCTTGTCCAGGATCTGCCAAACGGCATACCTTCGGGTAGCATTATCAGTCCGGCCAGCGCCCGCGGCGCGTTAGCGGTCGGCGCCACCAACGGTTTCGACCAGCTTCAGAAATACAGCTCCCGAGGCCCGACCGAAGATGGGCGGACCAAACCCGATCTCGTCGCTCCGGACGCTGTGACGACGGTAACCTACGGCAAGTTGGGCTTCCCAGGCACCTCCGCATCTGTGCCTCATGTTGCGGGCGCGGCCGCGGTGCTGCTGTCGGCATATCCAGAGTGGACGGCGCAGCGGTTGCAGGACTATCTGGAACAAAACGCGGTGGTGCTGGGACAGCCAGGGAAGAACAACGACCATGGCGCTGGCCGGCTTCAGCTTGGCGCGGTCCCAGATGTGTCTCCGGTTGCAACTCCGACAACGGCCCCAACGTCAACACCGATTCCAACCCCCACGGGAACACGGACGCCCACAAGGACGCCGACCACGATACCGACTCCCACCGCAACGTCAACGTCTCCCACCCCATCACCCACCGGAGTCGCATGGCCTGACCACAACCGGTACTTCCCCTTCATTCCAAAACAGGCGCCATAACGAACTACCCTGTCGGCAATGCTGAGCGTGCAAGTCAGGGTAGTTGAGTATGGAGGTTAGTAATCATTATGGCGATTGAGCAATACGAAACTGATGCCATCATTCCACCGGGGGAATCCTTGTCGGAGGAACTTGAGGTGCGCGGCATAAGTCCGCGAGAATTCGCGAAACAGCTAGGCGTCTCCAGTCGATTTATGAATGGACTTCTTCTTGGAGAGAAGCCCCTTACCGCTGAGGTCGCACTGAAGATGGAACAAGCCCTCGGGATCTCTGCTCGAACTTGGCTGAACCTAGAAACCTTCTATCGCCTTCAGTTGGCTAAACACAAGCAGGCAAAATCCGCGTAGCAAACAAAAGCGGCTATTCTTCTCTGCTCTCCAGAACGCTAAACCCTATTAAAAATACCGCCTGATAACTCACTAAACCCTCTTCACCCCCACCCTCACTTTGTGACCATCCACCTCAAACTCCTCGGCATACGCGTTGGTCCCGGTCCCCTGCAACAGCGAGCGGGAAAGTGTCTCCTGGCTGATGTAGTCCCTGTGCTCCGCCATCACCTTCGACACCTCGTCATCACCTTCGTACCATGTCTCTATGAAATCGGCGATATCGAAGCCGGCGCTGCGCCGCATGGTCTGGATGCGGTGCACCAGCTCCCTGGCAAGGCCCTCCGCCGCGAGTTCAGGGGTGACCTCAGTAGAAATTGCCACCACATAGCCTGACTCTTCAGCAACCGCGTATCCGCTGGGATCGACTGGTTCTACTGTCACCTCGTCAGGTTCCAACACCACATGAATGTTGGGCAACCCCACCTTGTTACCAGATTTCACGCATAGCGCAACATAGCGGGCGTCTTGACTCTTCAGAGCTGCTTCAATTTCTTGTATGCGGCGACCATACTTGGGGCCAAGCTTGGCCCTGTCACCAGAGACTCTCCAGTCCCACAAATTAACGCCCGCAGAGGGGCCTGATTCTACCACAATCCCCTTCAAGTTAAGTTCGTCCAAAATCTGAGCTTCTAGCCCCTTTAATCCCGTCTCTTCTAGCTGGTTGTGCACAATGATCCTTCCCAGTTTAAGCGGCTGCCTCACTTTCACTCCGGCCTTGCTGCGAGCGGCCCGGCCCAGGCTAGCGATGCGCATCACCAGCCGGGTGTCCCGGTTCAACCCCTCGTCTATGGCGGCAGCATCAGCGGTTGGGAACCGCGAGAGGTGCACGCTCTCGGGCGCAGCGGCGTCCACCGACCGCACCAGGTTCTGGTACATCTCCTCGGCCACAAAGGGCGTGAACGGCGCGAGCAGCTTCGAAAGGGTCACCAGGCAGGTGTAAAGCGTGTTGTAAGCCGCGAGCTTGTCCGAATCGTTCTCCGATTTCCAGAACCTGCGGCGGCTGCGGCGCACGTACCAGTTGGAGAGGTCTTCAACGAAGTCCTGGATGCGGCGGCCACCGTCCGTGGGGTTGTAGCTCTCCAGCGCATCGGTCACGTCCTGCACAAGCTGGTTGAGCTCGGACAGCACCCACCTGTCCAGCTCAGAATAGGCGAGGCCCGCGTTCGACTGGGCTGGCGTGAAGTTATCGATATTGGCATAGATGACGAAGAAGCTATAGGTGTTCCACAGTGTCAGCATGAAGCGCCGCAGGCTCTCACCCACCAGGTCGGCGGAAAAGCGGCGCGGCTGGCCCGCGGGCGACGCGGTGTAGAGGTACCAGCGCAGGGCGTCCGCGCCGTGGCTGTTGAGCACGCCCCAAGGATCGACCACATTGCCCCGGGACTTGCTCATCTTCTCGCCCTTGGCGTCCAGGATGTGGCCCAGGCAGATGACATGGCGGTAGCAGATGCTCTCAGGCACCAACTCAGGGTTGGCCCCGTTCATCAGGGTCGCCAGCGCGTGCAGCGTGTAGAACCAGCCGCGGGTCTGGTCCACCGCCTCGCAGATGTAGTCGGCCGGGTACCAGCGTTGGAAGGTCTCCTGGTTCTCGAAGGGGAAGTGCCACTGGGAAAAGGGCATGGCGCCTGAGTCGAACCAGGCGTCCATCACGTCGAGCTGACGCCGCATCGTGCCCCCGCACTTCTCACAGGTGAAGGTCACGGCGTCGACATAGGGACGGTGCAGGTCCAGGTCCGGCCTGTATCCCTGCACACCGGGCTTGGCCGAGAGCTCCGCGCGGCTCCCGACGCACTCGGTTGCGCCGCAGCCCTGGCACTGCCACACCGGCAGCGGCGTGCCCCAGTAACGCTCGCGAGAGATGGCCCAGTCCACGTTGTTCTCCAACCAGTCGCCGAAGCGTCCCTCCTGGATATGGCCGGGATACCAGGCGATGCGCCGGTTGCCCTCGATGAGCTTGTCCTTCAGCGCCGTAGTCCGCAAGTACCATGACGATTTCACGTAGTAGAGCAGCGGCGTGTCGCAGCGCCAGCAGAAGGGGTAGGTGTGGGTGATGGCGCCCGAACGATGCATCAGCCCACGCTCCTCCAGGTCGCGAATGACCAGCGGATCGGCGGTCTTAACGAACATGCCGCTGAACGGCGCAGGACAGCTCATGATCTCGCCCTTCAGGTCAACGTGCTGGATGAAGAACAGGCCCTCTTCCTTGCCGATGTTGAAGTCGTCCTCGCCGAAGGCGGGGGCGATGTGCACAACGCCGGTGCCGTCTTCCATGGACACAAAGTCACCGCCGATGACCCGGTAGGCCAGCGGCTCACTCGAGGCATGTTCGTAGGCCACCAGGCTTGTCCCGAGCGCGGCCGAGGGATCGGAACCGCCGCTTTCTTCCTCCGCACGAGGAAACCGCTTCACAGGAAAGCCCATGGTGGTCGGGTCGTACAGTGGCTCATATGGTAGGCCGATAAGCTCTGCGCCCTTCAGCGTACCCACCACTTGGTACTCCTCGCCGCTCATCGCTTGAGCGAGCAATGCCTGGGCCAGCACGATTCGTTCCTTCTCCGCTCGCCCTGAGCTTGTCGAAGGGCCCGCAGTCCGCCGTTCCACCACCACGTAGGTGGCATCCGGCGCGACGGCGAGGGCGGTGTTGCCAGGGAGCGTCCAGGGGGTCGTCGTCCAGGCCATGATGTAGCTGTCCGTGTCGTCTGCGAACAATGCGGATGGGCCACCGTTGTTTGGCCGCGCCAGTCTGAACTTCACATAGATCGACGGGTCGACGGTGTTCTCGTCGTAGCCAAGGGCCACCTCGTGGGAGCTGAGGGACGTGCCGCAGCGCGGGCAGTGGGGCGTGGTCTTGTAGCCCAGATAGACCAGCCCCTTGTTCCAGAGCTGCTTGATGATCCACCAGCCGGTCTCGATGTAGTCGTTGGTATAGGTGACGTAGGCCTGGTCCATGTCGATCCAGAAGCCGATGCGCTCCGTCATGCGCTCCCACTGCTGCACATAGCGGAAAACCGACTCCCGGCACCTCTGGTTGAACTTCTCGATGCCGTACTCTTCGATGTCACGCTTGTTCTTGAGGCCAAGCTCGCGCTCGATCTCCAGCTCCACCGGCAGGCCGTGGGTGTCCCAGCCGCCTTTGCGGGGGACCTGATAGCCCTGCATGGTCTTGTAGCGTGGGATGATGTCCTTGAACACGCGGGCCAGGACGTGATGGATGCCCGGCGTGCCGTTGGCCGTGGGCGGCCCCTCGTACATGATGAAAGTCGGGCCGCCTTCCCGTTGCTCCACGCTCTTGCGGAAGATCTCCCGCTCCCGCCAGAACTGAAGCACCCGTTCCTCCATCTCCGGGAAGCTGACCTTGCTATCTACTGGTTTGAACATAGTAATTGCACCTAGTAGCTTTTATTTCGTCCTGATTTCTCCGATTAGGCGACGGCAAGCGAGATATACTTCCTCCGCATCGTGCACATATACACTTGCTTCGTCTCGCGTGAAGATCCTACTTGCAGGGACTTGTAGTGTCTCTTCTCCATATCTAGCAAGTTGGCGCAGTTGAAACATAATGGTTGAAATCATGCGAAAACGAGCAACGTTTTCTTGAAACCAGGCTGGCAAAAGCCGATAAACTTCAGGCCGCATCAGCTCTGCAGAAATATCATGCTCTCTTTTATATGATTCACCGAGACTACGCAGAATTGCCTTCAATGATAGCTCAATGGTCTCTTCAGAGCGGCTTATGGCAAGCGGCCAGTTTGCCATTTCGAAGCTTTGCCTAGCTTGCCTCAATACATCGCCCGCACGGCTAACATAATCGTCTGCCATGTTCATCGACGGAAAGATTCCTCATGTTCTCGTGAGGACAAAGCGGCAACTGCAAGCATCCCAAGCACTAGCAATACTGTAGCAGTCGTTTTTTGGCTCGTTTCCTTCGACAGCTTCCAGCCATGTAATAGTTTAATAGTTTCAGTAATTGCTTCTTCTTGATTGGTACGGTCAAAGGATATGTACTTTATCCCTTCCAGCATTCTTTTGACTGGCATACCCTTTTCAACAATTGGAACAATCGTCCTACCAGCTTGGCGGGCGATCCCTATTTCTTCATGCACCCATTCCGAACGAGCACCATCGCGCGTAAGCAAAACGAGAAAGCAATCGCATTCGCTGATTGCTTGAGAAATGGTTCCAGCTAAATATGCTCCTGGAGGCAAATTTAGCTGTGCCACATATGCATCAATTCCATTTGCTTCTAACCAGTATTTCAACTGGTAGACTAAACCAAGGTCTGCAGTGCTGTGGCTTATAAACACTTTGAATAGCATACCGTACTCCTAATCCATCTCCAGTGAGTAATACTTTCTAAGTATAGCCCTTATGGTTTGGTCACACTCTTTTCTCCACAACAAAAAGCCCGCCCCAAAAGGGACGGGATGCTTACACCCGCGGTACCACCCTTGTTGGCCTGACAGGCCCACTCGTTTAGGGCACAAACATGCCCCCGCCAGGATAACGGGCGGCGCGCCCGGCCAGGTCTACTTGCCTTGCTTGCAAGACGTTCGGCTGGCGGCTCGGGAGGGATGTTCGCTCTGCTGGTGCCCGTCCGCTCTCACCGTATCGGACTCGCTGGGGGGTCACGCCGAGAGTTACTCGTCTCCGTCACAGCCGTGTATAGGATTAAACTAACAAAGGGTAGGCGCGCTGTCAAGCACGGAGTGCCTTCCCGAATCCGTGAGTGGGGTGGTCGGGCTTGGCCCTGGGCCGTCCGGACGGGGTTTTTGACGGTCGGACGAGGACTCAGCCTCCGTTCACGGTCCTTCCGGTCTCGCTCACGGGCTCATGGAGCGTC
>Ga0209514_10001532_pt1 | contig 39336 bp, 39 predicted proteins | sample Subgrocontami58m_FD_187452 | JGI IMG/M metagenome (GOLD analysis project Ga0209514, IMG submission 187452) | Subsurface groundwater microbial communities from S. Glens Falls, New York, USA - GMW37 contaminated, 5.8 m (SPAdes) (version 3) | ecosystem: Environmental > Aquatic > Deep subsurface >...
TGTTAAGGCAGTGGCGGCTCATGACGGGCCTTGCTATGTCAGGTTGTGCCGAACTAAAGCACCACTGGTCAATGATAATGGCTATCATTTTAATCTGGGTAAGGCGGTAGCTCTGAGGCAAGGCAAGGATGTTACCATTATTGCCATTGGTCTGATGGTGGCGGCGGCTTTAGAGGCGGCTAACGGTCTTAAGCAAGAGGGAATCGATTGCGGTGTGCTCAATATGTCCACCCTGAAGCCGATTGATGAGGCGGCGATTATTAAGGCAGCGGCTGATACCGGCGCCATTGTTACTGCGGAAGAACACCTGGAACACGGCGGCCTGGCAAGTCTGGTGGCGCAGGTTGTTGCCCGCCACCGGCCCGTGCCGATGGAGTTTGTTGCCATTAAAGATACCTATGCCGAATCGGGCAAGGCGAATGAGCTTTTGGAGAAGTATGGGCTGACGGCCAAGGACATTAAGCAAGCGGTGCACGCGGTTCTCAAGAGGAAGCTAAGGGCTACCTGATGTATTCACCTGTCTTGTCGTCAGTAAATGGGTGATGCCTACCAGTGCGGGTAGAGCCAGACTATAAATAATCAGCATACCGGGCACTTTCAGCCACCAGCAGACCAGCGGAAGCGGCACAAACAGGCAGATGCTGGCGAGCGGGACCTTTTTAGTAATCGCCAGCACTACCAATACCGGACCAGCCATGATTAGCATCGGCTGCGTGATTAGTGTGAACAGGATACCGATGGTCGTCGCTTCTCCCCGCCCTCCCTTGAAGCCAATGAAAATGGGCCAGTTGTGACCCACCACTGCGGCTAGTCCTGTGATTAAGATGGCTACCTGAGGCAGAGTTGCGGCCTGGGCAATCAGAATTGCCAGTGCCCCCTTGCCAGCGTCAATGCAGAATATGCCTATCCCTGTTTTGTGTCCTAGCTGCTGAAAGGCATTGGCGGCACCCATATTACGGTCACCCATCTGCCGGATATCCCTGCCCTTAAGCAGGCGCCCGGCAATATAGGCAGTGGGGATGGAGCCGATAAGGTAACCTGAGATGATGATTAGCCAGGGCATATTTAATCTCTAAGTGGTGCCGGGGGAGGGACTCGAACCCTCAAGGATTTTACTCCGGCGGATTTTAAGTCCGCTGCGTCTGCCAGTTTCGCCACCCCGGCGCTGGCATTATTGTAGCTAGTTACTGTTTTGGAGTCAATCAACCCATAGATGAAGGTCATAAGCAGTTCAAATCAGGGGAAAAATTGGAGGCGACGACCGGATTCGGACCGGTGAATAGCGGTTTTGCAGACCGCCGCCTTAACCACTTGGCTACGTCGCCCCTTGAAACCTGCGAAAAGTCATTATTCCCGCCGGACTCTATTCAACTCACGGCAAAAACCAGCCCGGTCTCTTGCTTATCCAGGCTAGCCCCTATTATAATGGGATAGTTACCCCGATGCAAGTGAAAGTTGCATTTATCTTTTATCCTGAGTCAGGTTATAACACAGGAGGCTCGCTATGAAAAGGTTATCGGTATTAATCTGCCTGTTGCTGGTAGTTGTTCTGGCTGCCTGTAGCCCGGCGAAATCAACCACTGTCCCAGCCCCCACAACACCCGCAGCTCCAGGCTTCGCTTCGTCAGGCTTCGCTCCGCCACCGGAAATATCGATGGACAGAGAAGGGATGGCGTCCGTGTCAGCGCCGCTACCACAGGTGTTAGTTACTCAAGCCTCGTCATCGTCTTCGGACCGGATGATAGTCCGCACCGGTAATATGGCGCTGGTTGTAGAGGATGTTCCTGTTGCCATAGAACAAATCACCAATATAGCTGTTGGGTATACAGGATATGTAGTCTCATCGAATGTCTGGCAGGATAGAGAGAGACTATTCGGCAATATTTCTGTCCGTATTCCGGCTGAAAGTTTTGATGATGCCGTCAGAGCCTTGCGTGCCCTGGCGGTCGATATTACCTCCGAGACTTCAACAAGCCAGGATGTCACTCAGGAGTATACCGACCTGGCTGCCCAGCTAAAGAATCTTGAAGCCACCGAGCAGCAGTTGCTCACGATACTGGCAAAAGCTGAAACGGTGAAGGACATTCTCGATGTCCAGCGTGAGCTTTCCAACACGAGAGGTCAAATCGAGCAACTCAAGGCCCGTATGCAGTATCTGGAGCGGACCTCAGCCACCTCCATTATCACCGTGAGTCTGCAACAATCCAAACTCAATCTCGATTTCAATGCCAGCAAGACCACGGTGAAAGAGGGGGAAAACATCTTCTTCTCTGCCGATATCGCCGGCGGTTTTGCTCCTTATAGCTACCAGTGGGACCTCGGCGATAAGACTACCAGCACCGAATCCGGGGTTGTCCATGCTTACAACAACGGCGGCAAATATACCGTTACCCTGACCGTGACCGACGACCACGGAACCAAGATAAGTAAGACCAGGACTGATTACATTTCAGTTATTCCCGGCTGGAGTGCCGGCGACATCGCCACCGGCGCCCGGAACGGGTTGGTTACCTTCAGTCATGTCATAGTGAGCATACTTATCTGGCTCGGCTTTTTCAGTCCGGTCTGGATAATTGTCGGGGTTATACTCTACTTGTTGTGGCGCCGGCGCCGCAGAGGGGCTTCGTGATGCTGCTTGAGGGGTTTATCTAACTTATGGCCAGTCTGGAGGAAGAGATAGGCGATTTGCTCCGGAAGAAGAAACTGACTCTGGGAGTAGTCGAATCGGCTACCGGAGGGCTAATATCTCACCGGATAACCAATGTTGCCGGCAGCTCGGACTACTATCGGGGTTCGGTTACGGCTTACAGCAATGCGGTCAAGATTAAAGTGGTTGGGGTGAAAGAGGAGACCATCGACAAATATGGTGCCGTCAGTTCTCAGGTAGTCGAGCAAATGGCACAGGGTGGTCGCCAGGTATTAGGTGCCGATATCTGTTTGTCGGATACCGGTATTGCCGGGCCAGGCGGGGCTACCGAGGGGAAGCCGGCTGGGCTATTCTATATAGGGTTAGCCCACCAGGCGAGCACGTATAGCCAGCAGCACCACTTCAGGGGCAACCGGGAGCAAAACAAGCAGGAGGCGGCTGAGAAGGCTTTAAGCTGGCTCCGGGAGTACTTGATAAGCTTAGCCTGAGGCTTATCGCTCAAGGTGTCTAAGAGGGGCATCAGCCCCTCTTTTTGAATAGATGTCATTGCGAGACCATAAAGGCGAAGCAATCTGGGCTGGGTGTGGCGTTCCTCACCTCCCGGATTGCCACGTCGTCCCGATAGAATCGGGGCTCCTCGCAATGACATGGAATCAACCATGCAAACAAGCCTGATTGCTCACATCACCGATTAATGTTATACTTTGCCACGTATCTAAAAAGTTAGAAGGGAAGATTTGAGATGAAGAGAGCCGATGGTCGCGCCTGGGACGCACTGCGTCCGGTGCGGATAATACCCGGATTCCAGAGCTATGCTGAAGGCTCGGTACTGATAGAGATGGGGGAAACCCGTGTGCTGTGCTCGGTCAGTGTCGAGGAGAGAGTGCCGGCTTTCCTTAGAGGAGGGGGTAGCGGCTGGGTTACGGCGGAATACTCTATGCTGCCCCGCGCCACTGTCACCCGCAGTCCCCGTGATTCATCACCGGGTCGGGTTATCGGCCGGAATCAGGAAATACAGCGCCTCATCGGGCGCTCACTGCGTGCCGTAGTCGACCTCAAGGCATTGGGGGAAAGAACCCTGATTGTCGATTGTGATGTGCTCCAGGCGGATGGCGGCACCAGAACTGCGGCCATTACCGGTGCCTATGTTGCCCTGCATCAGGCAATGCATACCCTGGCTAACATGGGGATATTATCCTCCATCCCTATGGCTAGTGCTGTCGCTGCTGCCAGTGTCGGCGTGGTGCGTAACTACCGGCTTTTAGACCTGTGCTATGATGAAGACTATCATGCTGACGTCGATTTTAATGTAGTCATGACCAGTCGAGGCGAATTTGTCGAGGTTCAGGGCACGGCTGAAGGCAAGCCTTTCAACAAGGAAACCATCGATGCCCTGCTGTCTTTAGCCGGAAAGGGCATTCAGGAGCTATTTCAGGTCCAACAAGCGGCCCTGGAAATGCCTAGGATGAGATGAACCGCCGGGTCTAAGGTCTTACCTGCCCGTTACCAAAGATAATCCACTTGTAGCTGGTTAACTCTCTTAATCCCATCGGTCCGCGGGCGTGCATTTTCTGGGTGCTGATGCCCACCTCGGCTCCCAGCCCGAACTGCCCGCCATCGCTGAAACGGGTGCTGGCGTTGGCATAGACGCAGGCGGCATCCACTTCATTCAGGAAACGGGTGGCGGTAGTGTAGTCCTCGGTGACAATCGCCTCGGAATGTCCTGAGCCATAGCGCTCGATATGCTCCAGGGCTTCATCCAGAGAATCAACTACCTTAACCGCTGCCACCAGCGCCAGAAATTCCTTGCCCCAGTCCTCTTCAGTAGCTGGAGACAGTTTTAGAGAGGTCTTTGATTTAAGGATAGATAAGGCTCGCTCATCGCAGTGCATCTCCACGCCTGCCTTAGCCAGTTCAGCCGCCATCAGAGGCAGATACTTCCGGGCAATACCGGCATGAACCAGTATACAATCCAGGGCATTACATACGGTGGGGCGCTGCACCTTGGCATTGAAGACGATAGCCACTGCCTTAGCCACATCGGCGTTATGGTCGATATAGGTATGGCAGACACCGATACCGCCGCTGACTACCGGCATGGTGGCATTCTCCGAGACCAGCTTTATCAGCTCGGCGCCACCGCGGGGCACCATCAGGTCGATAACAGACTTCATCTTGAGCAGGTGATTGACCAGCGCCCGGTCGGTATTTTCGATAAGCTGCACGGCTCCCTCAGGTATCCCTGCTCTGGTAGCGGCCTCCTGCACCAGGCTGGCTAAGGCGCGGTTGGATTGAATTGCCTCTTTGCCTCCTCTCAGGATAACGGCATTGCCCGACTTCAGGCAGAGCGCCGAGATGTCAATCGTAACATTGGGTCGGCTCTCGTAGATGGTGCCGATTACGCCCAGGGGGACTCGTTTGCGGCCGATGAGCAAGCCATTGGGCAGGGTGCGCATGTCAAAGACCTCGCCCACCGGGTCGGGCAGGGCGGCGACCGCCATCACATCCTTAGCCATAGCCTCAAGACGGCTGGGGTTAAGCAGCAAGCGGTCAAGCAGAGCGGCGCTCAGGCCGGATGCCTCACCCGCCTTATAGTCAATGCGGTTAGCCGCCAGTATCGTGTCCTTTTTGGCGAGCAGGTCATCAGCGATATTGGCTAGAGCCTTATTCTTGACCTCGGTAGAGAGGTAAGCCAGACGCTTGGAGGCTGCCTTGGCTGTCTTGCCCTTTGCCTCCAGTTCTTGAGTTGCTGTGTTCATAGGTTAACTCCTTTTATAGGGTGACACTATCTTCTTAATGACCTTCTCCCTTGACGGGAGAAGGTGAGGATGAGGGTGATGTTAAGGTGTCCCCTCACCTTAGTCCTCTCTCGCAAGGGGAGAGGAAATCCGTATTTAGCTTCTCCATATCTAACTCTACAGTATGACCAGGTTATTCCTGTGCACGACCTCGGCACCGTAGTCGTAGCCGAGCAGAGTAGCGATTGTATTCGAGTGTGTTCCCTTAATCGCGGCAATATCCGCCGAGCTATAGTTAACGATGCCACAGCCCAGCCGTGCCCCTTGCGGGTCATCGATATTAACTGTGTCGCCACGCTCAAACTCACCCTCCACCGCTCTGATACCGGCCGCCAGCAGGCTGCGCTGCTGCTTCTTGAGAGCTAAGGCGGCTCCGGCATCCACCACCAGCGTCCCTTTCGTTGCCAGACCGCTCAGCATCCAGCGCTGGCGGCTTTCCAACTGGCTGGCAGTGGGCAGGAAACGGGTGCCCACAGTTTCACCGGCGGCTACTTTCAGCAGAATATCCGGCTCCCTGCCGTTAGCGATGACCACCGTTACCCCTGAGGACGTCGCCAGTTTGGCGGCTTCCAGCTTGGTAATCATACCTCCGGTGCTCAGTTTGCCCGTCGTGTCCGTTGCCAGGCTCTCGATTGCCCCATCTATCCTCTCCACCTGTGAGATAAGACGGGCATCCGGGTGTTGGTGCGGGTCAGCGGTATATAGTCCGGCAATATCACTCAGAATCAAGAGCAGGTCGGCATCGACTAAATTAGCCACCATGGCGGAAAGGTTATCGTTGTCGCCGAATTTGGCTTCCTTAAGCTCATCCACGGCGACTACATCGTTCTCGTTGACGATACATATTACTCGAAGCTCCAGCAGGGCTAAAAGGGTATTACGGGTATTGAGATAACCCGCCCGGTCGGTCAGGTCGGCTTTGGTCAGCAGAGCTTGAGCGACCGTGATATTATGCTTCGCCAGCAGTTGCTCATAGACATTCATCAGCCGGCTCTGCCCCACGGCTGCCAACACCTGCTTGAAGGGAATACCCTTAAGCTCCCCGGTCAGCCCCAGTTTATGCCGTCCGGCAGCGACGGCTCCGGAAGAGACTATCAGTAGCTCCCTACCCTGCTGATGCAGCCGTGCCACCTGGGCGACCAGGGTGGACATCACCTCTTCATTCAGGCGGTCGCCACCGCCGGTAAGCAGAGAGGTGCCCAGCTTGACCACTATCCGCTGATAGGGCAGTGTCTTCGTAGTAGTTTTTGTGTTCTTATTGTTAGCCATACAAGTGTTTATTATAGCAAGCTGAAGCGATATTGTCATTGCGAGGGCGAAGCCCGTGGCAATCTGGATGAGGTGGGTTTCTCCCCACACGGATTGCTTCGCCTTCCGCCTCCTTCGACAAGTCCCGATTTCATACGGGATGGCGACAAAGTCGCTCACTCAGGATGAGCGGAATGGTCTCGCAATGACAAGGAAGGCGGGTCACTTCGTTTATACTGAGCGAAGCTCATGTGCTCCTCAGAATGACATTTTAGAGATTGCCACGCCCCGATTTTATCGGGACTCGCAATGACGTAGTATCTTCTCATTTGAGCTTGAGGTGCCGCTGTGTTAGAATTATTTCGACGGGCTATCCCTTTTGGGGGATAAGCCCCTATGTGCGTTGGAGAGAAAATGGATTTAAGCAAATTATTGCCCCTCATTGAGGAGATGCCGGCTTACCGCCGGCTTGTGGCTGAGCTGGAGAAGAAAGGTAACAGCAGCAGGGTGGCTGTGCTCGATGCTGCCAAGCCCTATCTTATCGCCTCTCTGTATCACCGCTGGCAGCAACCTGTGCTCGTGGTCACGGCTCAGCCCGAAAACAGCAAGAAGCTCTATGAACAGCTCTTGACCTGGTCGGCTAAACGCCGGGTAATGCTCTTCCCGGAGCCGGACGCTCTGCCCTATGAGTCGATTCCCCCGGATAAGGCTGCTGACCTGGAAAGGCTCCAGGTGTTATTCGCCTTAGCCGGTATCGACGCAGATGACAAAGAGAAAAGTCCCATCCTGGTTGTTACCTCGGCGATGGCATTAGTGCAGAAGGTAGTGCCGCATGATGACTTCACGGCGGCCTGCCATACCATAAGGGTGGAGATGAATATAGAGCCATTCCACCTGTTGAGCCAATGGCAGGCGATGGGATACCGGTTGGAAAGCATGGTGGCAGTGCCCGGCACGATGAGTCACCGTGGTGGCATCATCGATATTTACCCGCCCACCAGTGACTTGCCCGCCCGGCTTGAATTCTTGGGTAACACTATCGAGAGCATTCGTCTCTTCGACCCCGCCGACCAGCGCTCGTTAAGAGCGGTATCATCCCTGGCTATCGCCCCAGCCACAGAACGGTATACATCATCAGGAGAAAACAAAGAGGAGACAGGCAAAGCCAGCATTCTTGATTACTTCCCCCCTGATGCTCTGCTCATACTCGATGAGCCGGAGAGTATCGAGCGGGCAGTGGCTGACCTGGCGGTTAAAGCTGAGGAATTGCGCAACGAGAAGATACAGCAGGGCGAGTTGCCGCAGGATTTTCCCCAACCGTATTTCTCCTGGGAAGAGCTGGAGCCTTCAGTTGATAAGAGACGGTGCTTGATGTTCGATGCCTGGGGCAAAACCGATGCTGAACCGGGGTCGCTTGGCTTTACCCCTGCCCCTAACTATGCGGGACAACTACCTGCCTTCATCAAAAAGGTCAGGGAGATGTTAAACCAGGGTAATAGACTCATTCTCGTCAGCCATAACGCCAGCCGGTTAGCCGAGCTACTTGAGGAAGAAGGTCTTATTGTGCCACCCCTCACTGAAATCAAGCAAATACCCCCGCCTGGCTCGCTGACTCTGGTCTCGGGGCTATTGGGTGAGGGCTGGGTGCTGAACGGCGATACCCGCCTGCTCACCGATAGTGAGCTTTTCGGTTTTAGCAAGCAGCGGCGGCTGCTCAGGAAGCGCCCCGTGCCACGTCTCCGCCTTTTTGTTGACATAACTCCGGGTGACTATGTAGTGCATATCGAGCATGGCATTGGTCGCTTTGCCGCCGTGAAGATGATGGGCACTGATGATAGCGAGAAGGAGTATCTGGTTCTGGAATATGCTGCCGGCGATAAGCTCTATGTCCCTACCGACCAGATAGACCGTGTCAGCCGCTATATCGGTGCTGGTGAGGAGTCGCCGGTATTGAGCCGGCTGAGTACTCAGGACTGGCTGCGCACCAAGCAAAGGGTCAAGGAGTCGGTGGCGAAAATTGCTCAGGAGCTACTGTCCCTCTATGCTGCCCGCGAAGTGGTGCCCGGCTTTGCCTTTAGTCCGGATACCATCTGGCAGCAGGAGATGGAGGCTTCTTTCCCCTATGTCGAGACCCCTGATCAGATAGAGATTCAAAAGCAGATAAAAGAGGATATGGAGCAGGTTAAACCGATGGACCGGCTGGTCTGCGGGGATGTCGGCTACGGCAAGACCGAGGTGGCTATCCGTGCTGCCTTCAAGGCGGTGATGGACTCAAAGCAGGTGGCGGTGCTGGTGCCGACTACCGTGCTGGCGGAGCAGCATTTTGCCACCTTCAGCCAGAGGCTGGCAGCCTTCCCGATAAAGATTGCTGCCCTGAGTCGATTCCGCACAGCCCAGGAGCAGTCGGCTATCCTTGAGGGATTGGCTAATGGCAGCGTCGACATATGTATCGGCACCCACCGCTTGCTGCAAAAGGATGTGATATTCAAAAACCTGGGACTATTAATCATCGATGAAGAACAGCGCTTCGGTGTTGCCCATAAAGAATATCTCAAGAAAATGAGGCAGGAGGTGGATGTGCTTACCCTTAGTGCTACCCCTATCCCCCGCACCCTGCATATGTCCCTGGTGGGAGTCAGAGATATGAGCGTGATGGAGACTCCCCCTGAGGAACGCCTGCCCATCAAGACCTATGTTGCCGAATATGATGAACGGCTGGTCCGGGAAGCCATACTTCGAGAGCTGGAGAGAAATGGACAGGTCTTCTTTGTGCATAACCGGGTGCAGAGCATCGACTGGATGGCGAGTAAGCTCTGGTCCCTGGTGCCGGAAGCCCGCATCGCCATTGCTCACGGGCAGATGCCGGAGGAAGAGTTGGAGAATGTAATGGCTGACTTTCTACAGGGGAAAAGCGATATCCTGTTATGCTCAAGCATTATTCAATCGGGACTGGATATGCCTAATGTCAACACCCTGATTGTCAACCAGGCAGATAAACTGGGGCTGACTCAGCTCTACCAGTTGCGGGGTCGGGTGGGTCGTGGTGCCAATCTGGCTTATGCCTATTTTCTCTATGATAAGGGGAAGAGCCTGACCCCGCTGGCGGAGAAGCGCCTGAGGATTATCTTCGAAGCCACTGAGCTGGGGGCTGGTTTTAGTATCGCCATGCGAGACCTGGAAATCAGGGGCGCCGGCAATCTGCTCGGTGTGAATCAGACCGGGCACATCAGCGCCGTGGGCTTTAACCTTTACTGCCAGCTGCTGGCACAGGCAATCGAGGAGCAGAAAGCCAAGCTGGCAGGCAGGCCTGTGTCAGAGGTAAAGTCATCGCAGCTGCCAGCACCTACTATAGACCTGCCCTTACCGGCTTTTATACCTGAGGACTATGTCGCCGACCTCGATACCCGCCTCAGTCTCTACCAGAAGCTGGTCAATCTGGCAGAGGTTGAGCGAGTAGAAGCTCTGGAGCGGGAGTTCAGCGACCGTTTTGGCGCGCTACCCCCGGAGGTTAAGAATCTGCTCTATGCTGTCAGGCTCAAAGCCCTGGCGGCTCAGGCCGGCATCGAGTCCATCGCCACCGACAATGGGGAAATCGTCTTGCGGCTCTTTGCGGGCATGCAGTTTGACCGGCCCAAACTGGAGCCTTACTTCAGGGGCTTGAGATACCCCGCCGGCAGTCTCCACCTGGATACTCTGCGTCTCCGCCTCAACCCCAAACGCCTGGGCAAAGACTGGCAGAAGGTGCTGGAAGAGATATTGCTAAAACTAAAGTAGGTATGTACAATGGTGATGTTGCTCATCACTTTGACTTATAAGTAGGTCAGAGACAAATATTAGGAGGCTACGATGGTTCATGAAGATAAGGCTTTACTCTTCCCAGACCAACTTGTCAAAGCACGAGAAAGCCTAGGACTACAACCTGAGGAAGCAGCTCGTTCGTTGGGAGTAGATGTACAAGAACTGCGCAGTTGGGAAAAGGGTGCTTCAGAACCTCCTGTAGAACGACTATGGAACCTTGCAGAACTCTATCACCGCAGCACCGATTATTTTCTTCGACATATGCCGGCATTACCAGAACAACTTAGTTTCAGACTGGAGCGCCGAAAAGCGATGCAAGATCTACCATCAGAAGTGCGAAGCGTTATTGTGCGCTTTGATGAACTATGCCGTGCAGAAGCTGAATTAGAAGGGGCGATTCAAAGGCATCGGAAAATATTAGTTGAGAAAGTAGTAGGCAATTACGGTCCTGAGGAGATTGCCAATAGGGAAAGAAGAAGGTTAAGTTTAGGAGAACAACCTATAAAGAACCTGCGTAAGCTCTTAATAAGCCAGGGTGTCAGGATTTTTATGCTGCCTATTCCAGACATATCATCAAATGAGCTATCTGGTCTATCGTGGTGGCACGAGGCGTACGGACCTTGCATATTGTTGAATAGTAAGAACAATTCCGGCCGACGAACCTTCACATTAGCGCATGAATATGCTCATCTCTTGTGTTCTGACCCGCCAACAGCATGTGCTTTTATGTTGGATATCCCCGAAGAAAGGTTTAGTAATCAATTCGCTGCTTTTTTCCTTATGCCAGAGAGAGATTTGAGGAACTCTTTTGTAGAAGTGGTGGGGTCTCCTGGCTCTTTACCTAACGACTCAGATTTAGGCGGACTTGCTGGACGCTATGGAGTAAGTCTAGAAGCGATGGGGCGGAGATTAGAGGATCTTAGCCTTATTCCTAAAGGAACTACAGATTCACGCATAGCTGAATGGCAGAGGTGGAAGCCACCATTTATTAGAGCTGCGAGAGGTCCGAAATGGCAAGGCCAGCTTGGAGAGGAATTTGTCTCGTTAGCTCTTCAGGCACATTCAGAAGAGCAAATATCGTTGAGCAAACTGACTCATTACTTAGGACAGGATGTACGTACAGTGCTGAAGGTAGTGGAGGAGTCCAAAACTAAGCATCGATAAGCGTAGATTATGAGTATTTGATGGAAGACGAATCACTCTCAGACGCTCCTTGTTATGTATTTGATACTTCATCTCTCATCGAAATAGAGCGAGGTCATAATGGTCTTAAACTTATGCCTGACCAACCAGGAAAGTGGCTTGTTGTTCCGTCAAAAGTAGCGAAAGAGGTGAATAGTGAAGGAGCCCCAGTTGATACAAAGAATTGGCTAAGGAGTGGTAGACCATCAACATTTAGCGTTGATGATGAACGTAGACTGTTTATGCAGATACGTAGGCAGGAAACACTTTTAAGTGATGCTGATATAGAAGGGATCGTTATAGCTTACCATCGTAAAGGGATGTATGTGGTAGAAGAAGGTCGAGCCACGAGTGTAGCTAGAGGGTTAGGAGTTAATACCATGAATGCGAGACAATTCTTAGATAAGGTTATGCCTCATTTGCTGTGAAATGAGTATATATGAGCGTAGTCTAAGAGGGGCATTCGCCCCTCTTTTTTATTTCTCCCCAAATCCCTTGAAAAGTGATATGAAGTAAAAAGTGTTATAATATGAACAAGCGGATTTGATACTCTTAATCTACAGGAGCAGCACAAATGAAAACTTTTACTGCCTATATTGAATGGGACCCCGAAACCAAGCTCTATGTGGGAACCATCCCGGCTGTCCCCGGAGCACACACTCAGGGAGCCTCACTGGACGAACTTCGTGATAATCTCAAAGAAGTTCTGGAATTGTGTCTTGGGGAAATAGAAGAATCTGGCGAAATGGCTGACTTTCCTCAATTTGTTGGACTCCAGCAGATTGAGGTTGCCGTATGACCCGACTCCCCAATCATCCCGGTAGAGACATAGCTCGTCCTCTCATCCGTGAAATCCTTCGGGAAATAGAATTGACGCCAGAAAAATTTCAGGAACAGTTGGAAAAGATATAAGATTTTACAGGCAGTCTAAAAGGAGGCAAAATCAAGGGATGGAACATAAAGAGACGCAAGCAGGTGCAGAAAAATCGGCAGCACAGGTCTTAAGGCTCACTGAATTAGCCGATTATCAAAAGGATTCCGTAGTTAGCCGAACAATCGTTGATAAGAAGACCGGGACAGTAACTTTTTTTGCTTTTGATAAAGGACAAGGGTTGAGCGAACACACGGCACCATTTGACGCACTGGTTTACCTCCTTGATGGTGAAGCCGAGATTGTTATTTCCGGCAAGGCTTTTCACTTGAAGGAAGGCGAAATGATTATCATGCCTGCCAATCATCCCCATTCTCTCAAAGCAACACAGAAATTCAAGATGATGTTGACGATGATCCGTTAATGTGAAAGGGGTAGCGAAACCCCTTCTTAACACGGAAATGAAACGAAGTCTTTTAATACTGGCAGTGCTAATTACAGGGTTGGTTATAACCGGCTGTAGCCCCAGGACTGTTAAAGGCGGGGTGAAACTCGGGGAGGAATTTTCTCTGTCAATCGGGCAGAGAGCTACAATCAGTGGAGAAAACCTCGGGATCACTTTTCTGAAAGTTCTTGAAGACAGCCGCTGCCCGAAGAATGTTACCTGTATCTGGGCAGGCAGAGCCACAAGCCTCGTATCTATTGTGAGTAATAATACTACCGATATTGAGCTTACCGAACCGGGGCTGACCGACCAGACTAGCCAGCAGGATTTTCGAGACTACCAGATTGATTTTCACCTCTTGCCCTATCCTGAGGCAGGTGAGGAAATAACCACTGACCAGTATAAGCTGCTGATGACTATTAGCAAGCTGAAATAAACGAGTACTCTCTTGTCCGACGGGTGTTTAAGAGGGGCTTTCGGCCCTTTTTTGTAATTATATTCCCCCTTTACTAAAGGGAGAAGCCAGCTCTTTGAAAGTTAAGAGGGATGGGTATTGAGGGGGTGAGGAGAGAGACGAATCAAGAGCCGGTCTTAGGGGTTGGAATATCCAGTTGCCGACATATCTTTCTAGCTAGTAAAATTTCTATTTCTCTGTGTCGAGGAATGGTAGCAGTATGACCATTTTCCGGATTCAGAAAAACTGAATGTTTGGCACCCTCTCGGTGGAGAACACAGCCTGCTGTCATCACGTGGTTAATGAGGTCACGGCGCTTCATTGAGTTAAACTTGAACCTGAATCTTTCTCTTTACGATTTCCCCACCCACTCCTTTTCCTCTCAGTTCCTGCTGGCTTTCCAGTATGAGCTGCACCGCCTCCTTAAGGTTCTCCTCCACCTCTTTAATCGTTCTCCCCTGACTGAAAGCCCCTGGAACTGCATCTACCCATCCAATATACCATCTATCGCATTTTTCAATAGTAGCTTCAAATGTTCGCTCCATGGTATAGCCTCCTTGTCTGTAATATTAGTATACAACAGCGGTAAATATAAAATCTAATTTCTCCTCGTCCCTCTTTGACCATAAGCCGATTTGATGATACAATTTAGCCAAATAAGTTGTTAGTTGGTTAAAAGGAGCTAGCAATGTCAGGACATTCTAAATGGTCTTCAATCAAGCATCAGAAGGGGGTAGCTGACGCCAAGCGGGGTCAGCTTTTTACCAAGATAGCCCGGGAGATTATCGTCGCCGTGCGGGAGGGAGGCAGTAATCCTGACGGTAATATTCGCCTGCGGTTAACCATACAGAAAGCCCGCGATAACAATATGCCGATGGAAAATATAGACAGGGCGATTAAACGCGGTAGCGGCGATATGGAGGGTACTATCCTGGTGGAGCTGGCTCTGGAGGGCCGTGGACCCGGTGGGACGGCTATCATAGTGCAGGCTACCAGCGATAACCGTAACCGTATTCTACAGGAGATTCGCAATACCTTTTCCCGCGGCGGGGGCAGTCTGGGCGAAAACGGCAGCGTTGCCTGGTTGTTCGATTCCAAGGGAGTGATTACGGTAGAGACCGATGGTTTAGATACCGATGCACTAACTCTCCAGGCTATCGATGCCGGGGCTGAAGATGTTCAGGTAGAGGACAGCCATGTCGAGATTTTCACCAAGCCCGATGAGCTTATGGCAGTCAGAGCCGCCCTGGAGCAAGCTAAAATACCCGTAGCCTCGGCGGAGCTAAGTATGATACCCAAGATGCCAATCGAGCTTGAGGAAAAGGCAGCCTTGCAAACACTGAAGCTGCTGAATAAATTAGAGGAACTGGATGATGTCCAGAATGTCTACAGTAATGTCAACTTCAGCGATGCCATACTGGAAAAGTATCAAGAACAAGCCTAAGGTTGCTTTTGGTTCTCGCCTTTCGTCATTGTAAAAGTGTTTTCCCCATAGGGAGTCGAAGAGGGACGAAGTCCCTCTTATATAATTACTTCCCTCTCCAGTTATGAAGGGGAGATGGATAGAGGGTGAGGGGTTAGTCAAATCTCTAGTTAAGGTAATGAAGATTTTAGGCATCGACCCCGGCACACTGGTGATGGGCTACGGCGTGGTCGAGAGCCAGGACGACGCCATAACCCTGGTTGATTACGGCGCTCTGATAACTCCACCCCGCTCCCCGATTGGGGAGCGTTTGAGTTTTTTGTACCGTAAGCTGGAGGAAATTATCGCCAAATACCAGCCGGATGCGGTGGCTGTCGAGCAGCCTTTTGTGGCTAAAAATGCCCAGTCGGCACTGGCAATAGGTAAGGCTCAGGCGGTAGCTATCCTGGCAGGGGCTAACCGAGGTCTTCCAATCTACGAATATACCCCCGCCCAGATAAAGCAGAGTGTCAGCAACTACGGAGCCAGCTCCAAAGAGCAGATTCAGGAGATGGTCAGGCTGCAGCTGGGGCTAACGGAGATTCCCAAGCCCAGCGATGCCGCCGACGCCCTGGCAGTGGCTCTCTGCCACCTTAGCCAGATACACCTGAGCAATCTGCTGGCCAGACAGGAGCAAGGAGAGCCGAAGCAAGGCAAAGGCTCTAAATATCCTGTAAGAGGATAGGGAGTTGAAGAAGGACTTGCATCAAATGCCTGCACTTGTGGCACAAGTGTCATTGCGAGGAGTCCCGTCCCGTTCGTGGTGAGCCTGTCGAACCACCGGGACGACGTGGCAATCCGTGAGGGGATGGGGGGATAGTACGGATTCTTCGCGGAGTTCACACTGAACATAGTGAATGTGCTCAGAATGACATAAAAAGGATAGGGTAAAAGGAAAGAAGATGATAGCCAGTCTACAGGGCAAACTCGAATCACTGGGTACTAATTGGGCGATTATCAATGTTAATGGCGTCGGTTTTCAAGTATACCTGCCCACTTCCACCCTGAGCACACTGGGCAGCCTCGGCAGGGAGGTGCGCCTGCACACTAACCTGGTGCTGCGGGAGGATAGTGTCACCCTCTACGGCTTTGCCTCGGCTGAGGAGCTAAGTCTCTTCCAGACCCTGCTCAGCGTCTCCGGCGTCGGCCCCAAGCTGGCGCTGGCGATGCTTTCGGCGATGAGTGTCGAGCAAGCCACTATGGCGATTGCCACCGGCAGTGTCGAGCTGCTGAGGACAGTCCCGGGTATCGGTAAGAAGACGGCAGAACGGCTTATCCTGGAGCTTAAAGATAAAATCGGGGCCGGCTTCATCACGACTCTGACGCCAATGGCGCAGGAAAACGCCGATGTCCTGACTGTGCTGACTTCGCTGGGCTACTCGGTGAGTGAAGCCAGCCGGGCAGTAGCCAGCCTGCCCTCGGCCTCCGCCCTCAGCCTTGAGGAAAAGGTGAAGCGGGCACTGCAGTTTTTCGGGGGGAAGTAGTTTTTCTCCAAAGCGAGTTTAATTTGTTGGAGATGTGAGAGGGAGTAGGAGATGACTACGGAAATAAATAATTTTGCAGAACTAGAAAAATCTTTACTCAACATGCGAACTGAATTTAGCAGTTCAATTAATTCAGCAAAATATATCATAGAAAAACCGATTAATCTATTTTTTGATTGGATGAAATTGATTAAAACTATAGCAGTTAATACCGATAATGAAAGCTATGTACTAGAAGTACTTACGGCTGCTTTTAGAAGAATCATATCCTCTTACGTTTTACTTGAAAATGGATTTATACGAGAGTCGGTTATTACTATCAGGAACTATATAGAATTAATGCTTATTGCTATAGACATAACTTATAATCAAGCAAGTTTAGAGGAATGGAAGAAGTCAGATAAAGATGAATTACTTATAAATTACCGTGAGGATTGGTATTTTAAGAAGGCAAGAATTTGCACAAGAATACAGAAGAACAAAGAAAATATCTACCCAGAATACGCTAGAAACCTTGCTGTGGGGAAGGGAAAGGGGGAAGGTCGTTCACTTTGTCGAGAATGGAATACTATTTCAAATATCGCGGGTCACGAACACGCTTCATCTCAAATACGACAACTACTTAAAACACCAGGGCGTTTCTCAATATTAGAGAGAGTCACTGTTCAAACTTGCCAGAGCGTCTTTGCAAACTATCGTTTGTTTCTTGTAGATGTTATCTCTTTACTGATCAGAATACCGAAATATAGAGATAAAATAAGTAGTGATAATACAATTTTGGAAGAAGCAAATAGTCTATCGAACAAGTATGAGGAATTGATTAATGAAATACTATTAGAGAAACGATAACCTCCACGGTGAGTCAAAGAGAGGCTTTGCCCCTCTTTCTTTTCTTCCCCCTCTCCTTCAATAATCTTTGCGACAAAACTCCCTTGCCAGCCTTCTCCTCCCGTCTTATAATAACCTCACCTTTTTCGTCTAGCAGGATAAAGACGACGTCGGTTCTGGCCTCTCTGGTCAATTTGGGAAACTGGGAAGTCCCTTAGTTTATGATCGTTAAGGAGATGGCAACGTACGGCAGAATCACCCCCGAAGTGTCCAGTAAAGGATAAATATGACGCCGCAGTGCTTGCACTTGAGCGAAGCTGAAAGCATCATACTGAGCGAGCTTTAAGCGAGCGAATGTATCTCAGTAGCGGCATCTTTGGTTTTCGGGAGACCAATTCCCTCTCATTATCCCCTGGAATGAGAGTGCCTCAGCACACCCATTAATAGTTGTTTCCTTTGTTTTAGAGCAAATGCACTTTAACAACAAAATTAGAATCGAATTTCGGGAAGGGCTCCTTGACAGATGTTTGATAGAGCACACTGGATTCGAACTGGACGGGCGTTTAAGAGGGGCGAAGCCCCTCTTTCTTTTCTTCCCCCTCTCCTTCAAAGGAGAGGGGGATACAGGGGGTGAGGTAGCTTAACCCTCATTAAGGCTGCCATAATCTGGTATAATAATATTATGCCAGACTTTGAAATAGTCTCTGATTTCGGGATGACCGGCGACCAGCCCCAGGCGGTGGACAAGCTGGTGGACGGGCTGGAGCGCGGCTTCAAGCACCAGACATTGCTCGGCGTTACCGGCAGCGGCAAAACCTTCACTATGGCTAATGTCATCGCCCGGGTGCAGCGACCCACGCTGGTTATCAGCCATAACAAGACCCTGGCCGCCCAGCTTTACCAGGAGTTCAAGGAGTTCTTCCCCAACAACGCCGTGGAATACTTCGTCAGCTACTACGACTACTATCAGCCGGAAGCCTATGTCCCGCGCAACGACCTCTATATCGAGAAGGAAGCCGAAATCAACGAGGAAATCGATAAGCTGCGCCATTCGGCAACCCGCGCCCTCTTCGAGCACCGCGATGTCATCATCGTCGCCTCGGTATCCTGTATCTACGGTCTGGGTGAGCCTGAGGAATACCGCAGCTTCGTCTTCAGTCTCAAGCGCGGGGAGAACTATAACCGCTCCAGACTGCTCCACCAGCTGGTCAATATGCAGTATGAGCGCAACGATATCGGTTTCAGCCGGGGCAAGTTCCGTGTTCGCGGTGATACCCTGGAAATACAGCCCGCCTATGAGGAGCTGGCCCTGCGCTTTGAGTTCTTCGGTGATACCTTGGAGCGTATCGTGCAGATAGACCCGCTCACCGGTGAGCTGCTCGCCGAATTGGAGTCGGTAGCCATTTATCCCGCTAAGCACTTTGTCACCTCGCAGGAGAAGCTGGCGGTGGCGATTGAAACCATCCAGCAGGAGCTAGCCGATAGACTAAAGGAACTGAAGCAGCAGGATAAGCTGCTGGAGGCTGCCCGCCTGGAGCAGAGGACCAACTACGATATCGAAATGCTCCGTGAAGCCGGCTACTGCTCCGGCGTGGAAAACTATGCCCGCCATCTATCCGGGCGTGCCCCGGGCAGTTCCCCCTGGACGCTGCTGGACTACTTCCCGGACGACTTCCTCCTTTTTATCGACGAATCCCATATGACCATACCCCAGCTTCACGGCATGTATCACGGCGACCGCTCGCGTAAGGAAACGCTGGTGGAATATGGCTTCCGCCTGCCCTCGGCGCTGGATAACCGTCCGCTCAGCTTTGCCGAGTTCGAGCAGCACATCAACCAGGTTATCTACGCCTCAGCCACGCCCTCGGATTACGAACATCAGCACAGCCAGCAGGTGGTGGAGCAGCTTGTCCGACCTACCGGACTGCTTGAACCCACCGTTGAAATCAAGCCGACCAAGGGGCAGATTGATGACCTCCTTGACCAGATTCGGCTGCGGGTGGCTAAAAGCGAGCGCTGCCTGGTAACAACCCTGACCAAGAGAATGTCCGAAGAACTGGCGGACTATCTGATTGAGCTGGGCATCAAGACTCACTACCTCCACTCTGAGATTATTACTATGGAGAGGGTGGAGATACTGCGTGACCTGCGCCTGGGTGTTTATGATGTCATTGTCGGCATCAACCTGCTGCGGGAAGGGTTAGACCTGCCTGAAGTCAGCCTGGTGGCTATCCTGGATGCCGATAAGGAGGGCTATTTGCGGTCGGCGGGTGCCTTGATTCAGACGATGGGGCGTGCCTCCCGCCATATCGACGGACACGCTATTTTGTATGCCGATACGATTACCAGGTCTATGCGAGCCGCTATCGACGAGACACAACGCCGCCGTCGGATACAGGAAGACTATAATCTGGAACACGGCATTACCCCTCAGGGTATAAGAAAGGCAATCAGAGACATCACGGAACGGGTAAAGGCGGTCGCCGAAACCCGCACTCCCTATGTTGCCGCACCTATTGCTAAAGAGGATATTGCCCGCCTTATCAAAGAGCTGGAAGCCCAGATGAAGCTGGCCGCCCGCAACCTGGAGTTCGAGAAGGCAGCCCTGCTCCGCGACCGCATCGTTGAACTACGCCGGAATTTGGATGAGGCTTTGGTGACCTTACCCACTAAGACTGCCCGCAGGAAGAGATGAACAGCGAACCATCGGATAGGGAGACCAGACAGGAACGCCGGGAAAAGAAGCTCCAGAAAAAGCGGGAGAGAATCCCTCAGCACGGCAAAAACCTGGCGAAGGTTTACATAGATGCGGTGATGAAGCGGCTGAAGGGGAAGTAAACTTAATTGTTTCTGGCTTTTTTGGAAGGCTGTTGTCGGCTAAGCATTCAATAACGAAGCTATTGAAATATCTTCATCGAGTTCTTCCCAGTGTATGCCGATACCTTTTCCAATTAGACGCCATTTCTTTTTCTGGTCATCGGTAGCGCTCCGCAATCTAGGAAACCATTCAAGAGGCACGCTAATCTCACGTCCATCCAGGAGTCGCACATGCATCATGTTGGCATCGAACCATACCTCGGAAGCCATCGGCTCAACTTTGCTGACTGAAGTACTCATCCCATTTCCTCTTAAGAATATTTACATTTTCCACGATTAGATTCCTGATTTCGCTCAATTCCTTAGCGTTATACCCGGCTGATTTAGCCAGACGCACCGGTTCAAGCCAGAATTTAGCGTAATTATCATCGGATTCAACATGAATATGGGCAGGCTCATCGTCTTCATTACTAAAAAAGAAGAACCGCAACCCTCTGAGCCTTAATACTGTCGGCACAGTCTAATTATACCGCACCAATGCCATTAAGTATAGCCAGGATTTACATGGATGCGGTGATGAAGAGGCTGAAGGGACGGGAGAAATAGGTATATTCTATTCTATGTTGCATCCACAAGGTTGCTTGCCGGTTATTGGTATGATAAAATGTAATACTTGGAGGTTAGTTATGAGCAAAGAAAAGATAGCGATTACATTGGACGAGCGCTCCATTGGCGAATTGGACAGGTTGGTAGATGAAAATGTTTTCCAAAGCCGAAGTCAGGCTATCCAGCAGGCAGTCAGTGAAAAACTGCAACGCATGCAACGGGCCCGCTTGGCTGAAGAATGCGCCAAACTTACCCCAGCGCTTGAAAGAGCGATTTCTGACGAGGGATTAACCGAGGATGCTAAACAGTGGCCCGAATACTAAGGGGTGAGATTCGGTGGGCTGACTTAAGCCCGGCGCGGGGTCATGAGCAAAGCGGCTTGCGTCCGGTGCTGATTCTCAGTCACGATGTCTTTAATGAACGTTCGGGAACCGCCATCGTCACCGCAATTACCAGTCAGGTGCAAAAGGCCGGTTTTCCCTTGACTCTTGAGTTAAAGACCGGAGATTTACCCAAGCAGTCCTGGGCAAAAATCAGTCAAGTCCGGACCCTTTCCACCGAGAGGCTCGGCGAACTGATTGGTCGGCTGTCTCAAGAGGAACTGGCTCAAGTTATCGAAGGATTGAATGAAATCATAGCGTAAAGATGAGATATAAACCCTGGCTAAGGTTTACATAGATGCGGTGATGAAGAGGCTGAAGGGTAAGTAATTTCTTCGCTGAGTTAGAGGAGAAAGCCATGTTTATCCATTTTGCTTTCGGGACTTTGGGGAAGCAAGGAAAGCTTGAAGAGCAAACCGAGACGACAATCCAATACATACTGAAGGAGAAGAGGCTCAAAGTTTTCAAATGCACAGAATTCATACCAGAATTTCCTGAACCTGGCAGTATACGCATTCCATTGGATAAGATGAGATTTGTAAGTAATGAGTCTAATGCACAGTTAGTGTACGATTTAGACCAAAAGAAAAACCATGAATTACCTGATAATGAATCCATATATTTCCTACAGAGAGATGTCCCTATGATTTCTTTCATAAAAATAGCCTTTAATCAGCTACGGACGTCCAATCATTGGATGGAATACGGGAAATTCGGGATAGTTCTTACTGACAGATTTCTCAAGTCAAGAGGTATTGGACCTGTTAAATACTATACTGAACAATCATTGTGGAATGACCCTCTGATTCGGAAGTGGAATTACGAGTTAAAAAGTTTATCACCTGATAAAAGGAAAGATTGCGAAAAGGAAATCCTAACATATAGGAAACCATCCACATGTTTCCCCACATTTAAGAATTCAGTAATGGCTAAGATTACGGTTGCTTCAACTGGAGGAACAGTAGAGTTGATAAAGTATAACAGGTATGAAGAAGGATATGATTTTACTAAGGAAAACGAATACAGAATTAGCTTTAATGAGGGTGTGGACTACTTAGATTTTGAGGAAAAGGATCTCTTCATGGTAATTACTCCCAACATAGAAGTTCAGAGTAGAATTCAGGATTTCCTTAGCCAGAATTGGAAAGAAAAACCGCAGGTTACGATTTATCCACACTAAGCTTGCTGAGATGTAAATGAGCCCCAGAGGCCTTGAACCCTCCTTAACCGGCTTGTTCTTCTACCTTCCTACTCCCTCACGCTGCTTCATAATGCGAGCGGCGCGGAATAGTCGATACCCTGGTATCTTTTAATAAGACGGATGGTATCGATAGTATCTTAATTACTCTTTCTCGTAGATAGTCGTTTCCCATTTCCGGAAACCCAGCTTTTCCAGGAAACTCGCCAGCTGGGTATCCCCACCGGCAACAGTACCTCTCATCGGGGCACCTTGACTCTTACATTCCTGGTGAAAAGCCTCCACCAGAGACCGGCCTATCTGCTTGCTTTGGAACTCAGGCAGAATACCTATCATATCAATCCAGCCAATCTTGGGGTATCGCGAGGTGCGCCCGATGGTATGCATCAGGTCGAGGATGGATTGACTGCGTTCCTGGGCAAGTATATTACCGGCTATAAAACCGACTATCTTACCCCCTATTTCAGCCACAAAATTTACCCCTGGGCCATAAATATCCCAATAGGTTTCAAAAGAAAACGGCCAGGTGCGTACCCGGTTTTCACCAAAGAGCAACTTGTCTATCTCATTTACCCTTGTGAGGTCAGCATCGACCATCCTTCGAACCTTGACTGCTCCATTATTTCTAGCCATGATTACCTCCTCGCATTATATTAGTGTCTATTCTACAGTATTGGCAGGGATTTTTAAATTATCCGGCGGGCTAAGGTTTTTCCTCCTCCCCTTTATTTCTTCCAAGCACGTTCATCTACCTCACCCCCTTTGTCCCCCTCTCATTCTAGTGAAGGGGGCAGGGGGATAGGTTACTAATTGGTTCATTACGAAGTTGGTGGAGAAGACGGCGGTGGCTGCTGTCCTATCTCTTCTTCAAGCTGTTCCATAAGGCGGGCGGCACGGGGATAGCCGATGCGCAGTCGCCGTTGCAGGAAAGATGCCGAGATGTGCTCGTGCTCCTGCGCCAGCTGGCGGGCCATCTCCAGCAACGAGTCATCAGGGGCACTTCCTTTACGGGTAGTGGTTTGAGCGGCGACCAGCGTTTCAATATTGAGCGAAGGTGCTTCTGCCCGCTTCTGGTTTCCCCAGAAGTAGACCAGCCTCTCGGCTTCGGCATCGGAGACAAAGCACCCCTGCAGGCGTTTGGGTTTACCAGCTTCAGTGGGCATATAGAGCATATCACCGCTACCCAGCAGCTTTTCTGCCCCGACCATATCCAGGATGGTGCGGGAATCTACCTGAGAGGTAACGGCAAAGCTGATGCGGGTAGGAAAGTTAGCCTTGATTAAGCCGGTAACGACATCGACCGAGGGGCGCTGAGTCGCCACCACCAGGTGAATGCCGATAGCCCTGGCAAGTTGCGCCAGGCGGCATAAAATATGCTCGACTTCATCACCGCCAGCCATCATTAAATCGGCAAGCTCATCTATGACCAGCACGATGTAGGGCATCTTCTCGCCCCCCTGCCGGTTTTTGTTATAACCCTCGATGTTACGTACGGCGGCTGTCGCCAGTACTTTATAGCGCCTGTCCATCTCCTGATTGAGCCAGCGCAGCGCTCCCAGTGCCTTATCGGTATCGACTATCACCGGCGCCGCCAGGTGGGGGATACTGTTAAAGGTGGTCAGCTCCACCCGCTTCGGGTCAATCATCACAAAACGAACATCATTGGGCGTATTATAAAGCAGCAGGCAACAGATAGTCGCATTCAGGCAAACCGTCTTACCGCTGCCGGTGGCCCCGGCAATAAGCAGGTGGGGCATTTTAGTCAGGTCAGCCACCACCGCTTCGCCACCGGCGCCCTTACCCAGAGCCAGGCTCAGCTTGGCCCGTGCCTGTATTTTCTGAAAAACGCTGGTCTCGATTACTCCGCGCAGGCTGACCATGCTGGAAACGGTATTGGGTACCTCCACGCCGACTATCGCTTTACCGGGCACGGGAGCCTCAATCCGGATACTGGGTGCCGCCAGGGCTAAAGCCAGGTCATTAGCTAACGAGGTAATTCTGTCCACCTTGACTCTGGTTTTAGAAACCTCCTCCAGCCTTACCTTAACATTACCATCCCTGTCTTTTTCCCGTATTTCCTTCGTCTTTCTATCCCAGCCCGGCTCGACACCAAACTGGGTAACTGTGGGCCCGGCGTTTATCTGCACCACCTTAGTCTCAACACCATAACTGGCCAGAGCCTCTTCGATAAGCTTGGCTCGCTGCACATTATCCGCCTGGCTAAACTGAACCTCAGGCGATTTATCCAGAATATCTATCGGTGGCAGCCGCCAACCATTGCTGGTAACCAGGTTGGGTGATTCACCATATTTCTTCCACACTTCCTGGGCTACTTGCTTGAGGTCCGGTCGCACCGGAACCGGAACAGGAACAGCGGCTGGAGTGATGGCTTGCTCCTCAGTCTCCATCTCCATCGGTTCAGGCGTAACTGTATCGGCAGGAAGCGGCTGTTTGGCTCGACGTACCGGTCGGGGAGCTAGCCGTCTTTTCAATTGCTTACCCAGCCATGAAAGCCATCTAGCCACCAGATGGAAGGAAGCCCGGGGAGCCGTTAAAATAACGCCTATGATAAGTAACCCGGCTATCCGCAGGTTGCCGATAAGAAGCCCAACAAAATCAGGAGCGGGATAGCCAATAATACCCAGACCAACGTTACCCCCCAGGTCAAGCCAGGCTAGTATGCCCCAGACAGCCAGGGCAAAGGCAATACCACCCAGCCACTGATGCCAGTAACGCAGCAAAAGAGATAGCTTCCGCCGCCAGACCATTACGGCCAGGGTGCCGATAGCGATGACGATAAAGACCAGCCCCCAGCCAAACAGGTCACGGGTACCGGTAGCCAGAGAATCAGTCCAGGAAGTGATTACTTTCCATCGCCACCAGATAATGGCAACAATAGCGGCGGTCAGTGTCAGGTATAGCCCCGGCGGCAGGAGAAGCCAGCGGAGCAGCCGTAACCACCACCTTGTCCTACTTTTGCCATGAGTTTTACTCTTAGCCATATTACCTCGTAAATTAAATCAGTAACCCATCTCCCTGACCCTCTTCCCTTAGTAAGGGAAGAGGGAGTGTATGTTAGAGAGGGGGCGAAGCCCATCTCTAAGTCTCTTCCCCCTCTCATTGGTAAGGAGAGGGGGATAAAGGGGGTGAGGTTAATAAACACTCAATCTTTTAAGCTATACCTTGACCATAAAGGGTAGCACCATTGGGTGACGCCTGGTCTGCTCATAATAAAACTTGTTCAAGGTATCTCTAACCTTGGTGTTAATAAAGCCCCAATCAGACGGGCGGACGCCACCATGGTCAAGCACTTTAGCTACCAGGTCACGGCTGGCATCTATCATAACACTGGATTCTGTAGTATCAACAAAACCACGGGATACAATATCCGGACGACCCACTAACTGGCCACTTTGCTGGTCAACGGCAATAATTACCATTACTATTCCATCTTTGGACAGCATTCTTCTATCACGGAGAACGACACTGCCGATATCGCCAACACTTAAACCATCGACATAGACATTGCCGGAAGCAACCTTACCGGTTATCTTGGCTGCCTGGGAGTCAAGCTCCAGAACATCGCCATCTTCTAAAACAAAGGTATTTTCTTCGGGAACGCCGATTGACTGGGCTAGTTTAGCATGCAAGCTCAAGTGGCGATATTCACCATGGACCGGCATAAAGAATTTGGGTTTGACTATGTTCAGCAGCAGTTTCAGCTCTTCCTGGCTGGCATGTCCGTGGACATGAACCGATGCTACCTTACCATATAATACCTGTGCCCCTTGCTTGAAAAGGTTATCTACTGTCTTGTTGACCAGTCCTTCGTTACCCGGAATAGGACTTGCCGAAATAACTATGGTATCGCCGCGCATAATATGAACCTGGCGGTGGTCACGGTTAGCCATACGCACCAAAGCTGAGGTAGGCTCTCCCTGGCTGCCGGTGGTGACAAAGACAATTTTGTTATGGGGCATACCCCGCAGTTCATCCAGCCGGCCTAATATCCCGTCAGGGGCATGAAGATAGCCCAACTCCAGTGCCATATTAGATGTATCGGTCATACTGCGCCCGACGATAAAGACACGCCGCTGGTGCCGGGCGGCAGCATCGATAACCTGTTGAACACGGGAAACCAGCGAGGAAAAGGTAGTTACAATGACTCTGCCCGGTGCCTCGGCGATGACGCGGTCCAGGGTCTCACCGACCACTCTCTCTGACGGGGTGTAACCCGGCAGCTCGGCATAGGTGGAGTCAGAGAGAAAGAGCAAAACCCCTTGCCCGTTGAGCTGGGCCAGCCGCGAGAGAGCCGTTGGTTCCCCGGTAACCGGTGTGTAATCAATCTTAAAGTCTCCGGTATGGACTACGGTGCCAACCGGGGTATTTATGATTAGACCGGCAGCATCAGGTATGCTGTGGCAAACGGGGAAGAATTCCACCCTGAATTTCCCCAGGGTAATCTTCGTCCCGAATGGCACCACTTTCAGACTGGCTCCGGTAAGAGCCTTACGCTCTTTAAGCTTTACCGATATCAGGCCCCGGGTAAGCTTGGTGGCGTAGACCGGCACATTAAGCTGCGGCAACAGGTAAGGCAGGGCGCCGATATGGTCTTCATGACCGTGAGTAATGACGATACCCCTTATCTTGTCACGATGCTCCAGCAGGTAACTGATATCAGGTATCACCATGTCGATACCTAGCATATCCTCCTCGGGGAACATCAGCCCGGCATCGATGATGATGATGTCGTCCTCATACTCCATCAGCATCATGTTCTTACCGATTTCACCCAGCCCGCCCAGGGGAATTATTTTTAATTTTGGCTTGGGCATATTTTGTACTTCAAACCTCCCTAATTTCTATTGTCGTAGTTTTAGACCTCAAACATTTTCAGTTGCTGCGGTTGTGCTTCTGGTTCTGGCTTGGTTTCAGTTGTATTCTTTGCCTCGGCTAAGAGTGAAGGAATTTTAAGCATATCGGTCTCTATCGCCTGGCGCAGATTTGGCTGGTGCAGCGCTGCCGCCGGGTGATACATCGCATAGTAGATGACGTTATCCTGCTTCTGAGCCATGCCATGGATTTTGCTGATACTCTTGCCGGGGAAGAACCTGGCCATCGAGTAGCGCCCCAGGGTGACAATCATTTTGGGGTGGATTAGCTCAATCTGGCGTGTCAGCCACTTGCTGCAGTTGCCTATTTCCACCGGTAAGGGGTCACGGTTACTGGGGGGACGGCACTTAATCACATTAGCGATATAGACCTGCTGGCGTTTCAAATTGATGGAAGCCAGCAAATCATCCAGGAATTTTCCGGCGGGACCGACAAAGGGACGCCCCTGCTGGTCTTCATGCCAGCCCGGTGCTTCTCCGATGAACATCAGGTCAGCATCCTCCGCCCCTTCACCAGGCACTACTTTAGTTCGGAACTTGGCTATTCCACATTGCTGGCAGAGTGCGATTTCTTGATAAAGCTCACTCAGTGCCGACATCTCATCCTGACTATTAAGCTGACTACCCTGACTATTAAGAAAGTTCAAACAACCTTTCTGTTATGATAACACGACTAATATGTCAAGTCAATTTAGAGAGGGCATTTCGCAGCCTCTTCCTCTGTCCCGCTTTTCCTTCAAGCTCCTTGTATCGGATGTCATTCTGAGCACATTCACTATGTTCAGTATGAAATCCGCGAAGAATCCGTATTATCTCCCTCCTGGAACGGATTCTTCGTCGTTTCACTCTTCAGAATGACATTGGCTGCAAGACCCCTTGAAAAGGAGAGCGGAGTAAAGGAGGTGAGGTTGGATAAATAATCTCCTGTGGTTATTGACAGCACCAAGGCGTAGTTGTAGACTGCAACGGGGAGGAACAATGAGCTTTTTACGTCAAACTGATCCGGAGATTTATCATGCTATCGATTTAGAAAAGAAACGGCACCGGGAGACAATAAATCTGATTGCCTCCGAGAACTACCCAAGCCGGGCTGTGTTTGAGGCCGAGGCTTCGATTCTAACCAGTAAATACGCCGAAGGTTATCCCCAGCGGCGCTACTACGGCGGCTGTGAAAACATAGATATTATCGAAAATCTGGCTATCGAACGAGCCAAAGCACTGTTCCACGCCGAGCATGCCAATGTCCAGCCGCATGCCGGGTCTCAGGCTAATATGGCTGTCTACTATGCCTTGCTTAAGTTTGGCGATACCGCTATGGGCATGAGCCTGTCCCACGGCGGTCACCTTACCCACGGCGATAAAGTAAGTTTCTCCGGTAAAAACTATAATTTCATCGCTTACGGGGTCAACCGGGAAACAGAAAGAATCGACTTCACAGAGCTGGAGAAACTTGCCCTGAAGCACCAGCCGAAGCTGATTGTGACCGGGGCCAGCGCCTACCCCAGAATTCTCGATTTTGAACGTTTCCGTTTTATTGCCGACCTTGTTGGCGCTAAACTGATGGTTGATATCGCCCACACGGCGGGAATGATTGCCGCCGGCCTGCATCCCAGCCCGCTACCCTATGCTGATGTGGTAACATCAACCACTCACAAGACATTACGCGGACCGAGGGGCGGTTTTATATTATGCCGTAAAGAGTTAGCTTCAGCCATAGATGCAGCAGTGTTCCCTCAAACGCAGGGCGGACCCTTTATGAACCTTATCGCTGCCAAAGCCGTTGCCTTTCATGAAGCTGCCCAACCTGCTTTTGTCGAATACCAGAGGGCTACGCTGGATAACGCCCTGGTCCTTGCTACCGAACTGAAGAGATTGGGGATGCGACTGATATCCGGAGGCACAGATACCCATCTCCTGCTAATCAATCTCACCGGAGTAGGCATCACCGGTAAAGAGGCTGAAGAAGCCCTGTGTAAAATCGGCATCGTAGCTAACCGGGATAGTATTCCTTTTGACCCGCTCTCGGCTCTAAAAACCAGCGGTATCAGGTTTGGCACACCGGCCGTTACCAGCCGCGGCTTCGGCAAGGAAGAAATGAAACAAATCGCTCAGATCGTAGTTAGGGTAATCACTAATCCAGGTAACACTGATGTTGAGAACCAGGCACGCCAGGAAGTCAGCCAGATGTGTGCCCGCTTCCCGATACCCGGCATTGATGATTGAAATTGAGGAAGCCTCTTTACCTTATAATTCAAGGGTATCCAAGAGGGGCGAAGCCCCTCTTTTCTTTGTTCCCCCTCCTTCTAAGGAGAGGGAGATTAAGGGGGTGAGGTTGATAAAAAATAGTGCTATAATATAGTGCTATAATGACTGTGTTCACTAAAGACTGGAAGGAAGGTTATTTAATGGATGAGTTAAAAGTATTCACCGGTAATGCCCACCCGGCTCTGGCCCAGGCAGTTACTGATTATCTGGGTATGCCTTTAGGCAAGTGTGAGGTTTTTGACTTCAGCAACGAGAATATTTTCGTCCGTATTCTGGACAATGTCCGTGAGCGGGACATCTTTGTTATTCAACCCATCTGCTCCCCGGTCAATAAGAGCCTGGTTGAGCTGTTGATTATGCTCGATGCCCTCAAGCGTGCCTCAGCCGGGCGCATCACCGCGGTAGTTCCCTACTATGGCTACAGTCGCACCGATAAGAAAGACCAGCCCCGTGTCCCGATAACAGCCAGGTTAGTCGCTGACCTGCTCACTGTAGCCGGGGCTAACCGCCTGCTGACAGTAGATTTACATGCGGCACAGATTCAGGGCTTTTTTAACATACCTGTTGACGAACTGACCGCTCTTTATTTGCTGAGCGATTATTTTAAGAAAAAGAACCTTGACCATGACCTGGTGGTAGTTGCTACCGATATCGGTATTTCCAAACGGGCCCGCGATCTGGCCTTCAAACTTGATGCTCCACTGGCGATTATGGAAAAGAGACGTGTGAGTAATGCTGACCAGACAGAGGTGCTCAATGTTATCGGGGAAGTGAAGAACAAGATAGCCCTGACTGTAGACGACGAAATAGATAGCGCCGGCTCTCTAGTGAATACGGTGTCTACCCTGTTAGACCGGGGGGTAAAAGAGGTATATGCCTGCGCCACCCATCCTGTGTTCTCCGGTCCGGCTATTAAGCGGATAGCTGCGTGTCCGGTGAAAGAGGTGATAGTTACCGACACTATCCCCGTTACCAGTAACAAGAAGCTGGATAAAATTACGGTGCTGCCGATAGCCCCGCTGTTGGGTGAAGCCATCCACCGCATCCATAGCGGGCAATCCATAGGGGCTATGTTTGAGTAATAATGGAGAAGGGTTCTACTTGGTAATGGTTGATTTAGTTGTCATTACGAGGAGCGTAGCGACGAAGTAATCTCAAACGATTAATATAATCAAGCACGAGATTGCTTCGCTCCGCTCGCAATGACAGTTTGAATTGCTAAACGGTCTCCAATAGCGAAGAGGGTGAACTATGTTCAAGTGGTTAGGTGGGCTTATTGATTCTAACGAGAAGGAGCTAAAGCGCGTACAGCCAGTCGTAGATGAGATAAACGAGCTTGAGCCCGAGTTTAAGAAACTCAGCGATGCCGAACTTCGGTCCAAGACTGCCGAGTTTAAAGCCAGCCTGATTGAGGCGACTGCCGAAATTAAAGAGGAACTGGTTGAAGCGCAAAAAGAGCTTGCGGAAACCAGGCAGTGCTTGCCTGATATACTCGATGAATTTGAAAAGAAAGGTAAGGAAAGCCAGTGCAAGCAGCTTGAAGAGAGAGTCGTCCAGCTTAAGAAAGAGCTGCTGGAAGTGGAAGAGGACGTTCTCTATGAGCTTCTGCCTGAAGCCTTTGCAGCGGTTCGTGAAGCTGCCAGGCGCACCATCGGTCAGCGCCACTTCGATGTCCAGCTAATGGGAGGCATCATTCTCCATCAGGGCAAAATTGCCGAGATGAAAACCGGTGAAGGTAAGACCCTGGTAGCTACTCTGCCCCTTTATCTTAACTCCCTGACCGGTAAGGGCTGCCACCTGGTTACGGTTAATGACTACCTGTCCAAGCGAGACCATCATTGGATGGCGCCCATCTACCACGCCCTGGGAGTTAGCGTTGCCAGCATACAGCACGAAGCCGCATTTATTTATGACCCCGGCTATGAAGCTGCCGACCCGACATGGAGCTTTTTACGTCCCGTCTTACGGCGCCAGGCTTATGAGGCTGATATTACCTACGGCACCAATAACGAATTCGGTTTTGACTATTTGCGGGATAATATGGTTGTCGAGCTGGCACAGTGTGTGCAGCGTTCACCGAACTATTCCATCGTCGATGAGGTGGATAATATCCTCATTGATGAAGCCCGCACCCCGCTTATCATCAGCGGGCCGGCGGAGGAAACAGGGCCGGTATATGAAGCCGTCAACGATGCCGTGAACCGTATGAATATGAAAACTCTGGCATACGAGCCGTTCACACCTGAGGAGAAGGAAGATGCCATCGCACTCGAGGAGCAGTATGACTATATTGCCTACGAGAAGGAGCATCACGTTAAAGCAACGGCGCGCGGCCAGGAGAAGATTGCGAAGGCATTCCACATAAAGGTGGAGGATCTCTTCGGTGGTGAAAGCATCGAGGAGTTCAAACCGCTTACGCCTGAAGAGGCACAAATGCGCGAAAAAATTCGTTCGATATTCCGTCAGTCGATGACTGCCCACGCGTTGTACCATATAGACCAGCAGTATGTGGTCAAAGATAAAGAGGTTATTATTGTTGACGAGTTTACCGGTAGGCTAATGCCAGGGCGCCGCTACTCGGAGGGGCTGCACCAGGCGATAGAAGCCAAGGAGAGGGTCAAGGTACAACGGGAAAGTATGACCTTCGCCACCATTACCTTCCAGAACTACTTTCGGATGTACCATAAGCTGGCCGGGATGACGGGCACCGCCCTTACCGAGGCGGAGGAGTTTCACAAGATATACAAGCTGGAGGTTCTGGTTATTCCCACCAATAAACCGATGCTTCGCCAGGATTTTCCTGACCGCATCTACAAGGATGAGAAGGCTAAATTTCAAGCGGTAGTGCGTGAGGTAGCGGAACTTCATCAGCAAAAACAACCGATGCTCATTGGCACGGTCTCTATCGAGAAGTCAGAAGTTCTGAGCGACCTGCTGAAAAGAAAGGGTATTCCGCACCATGTGCTTAATGCCAAGTACCACGAGAAGGAGGCTTATATCATCGCCCAGGCGGGGCGGCTCGAGGCAGTAACCGTGGCCACCAATATGGCAGGGCGTGGCGTGGATATTGTGCTGGGGGGTAATCCGACAGAAAGAAACCAGGCGGAGTGGCAGAAGGAGCACGACAGGGTGGTGGAACTGGGTGGACTCCACATTGTTGGCACCGAGCGCCACGAGGCCAGGCGCATCGATAACCAGCTCCGGGGTAGAACCGGGCGGCAGGGCGACCCGGGCAGCACCCGCTTCTTTGTCTCTCTGGAGGATGATATCGTCAAGCGTTTTGGTGGTGACCGTATAAAGGGTATTATGGAATGGGTGGGTATGGATGAGGATACCCCTATCGAGAACAAACTGGTTAACCGGTCTATCGAAGGCGCCCAGGTCAGGGTCGAAGGCTACCACTTCGATGTACGTAAACACCTGGTGGACTATGATGACGTCGTCAACAAGCAGCGTGAGCTTATCTATGAAGAGCGAAGGAAGATATTGAGTGGTGCCGACCTGAAAGCCAACACCCTGGCAATGGTAGAAGCCGAAATCGCCGCTATCGTCACTGCCCGTGGTGGGGATGATTACGGTAATAATCAGGATATAGAGGGTTTGGTGGCTGAAGTTTCTACGATTCTCCCCTTACCTCCGGAGTTTGCTGATACTGCTGCCTCACTCAAGCCCGGCCAGATTACAGATAAGCTTATGGAGCAGGCGCAGGCTCTCTATGAACAACGGGAGCAGGAAGTAGGTGCCGATAATATGAGGGTGCTGGAGCGAATGATAATGCTGAGCACCATCGACAATCTGTGGGTCGAGCACCTGACGACGATGGAAGATATGCGCCAGCAGGCAGGCTGGCAAACTTTGCGTCAGGTAAAAGCGGTGGATGCCTACAAAAATGAGGGCTTTAAGCAGTTCCAGGTCTTGCTGGAGACCATCCGCCATGATGTGGCTCACGCTATCTACCATGTGGGTATCGTCCGTCAGGAAGTCCGTCAGCCTGCCCCTTCCCGGATGGCTCAGGTTGCCGCCAGCTCGGCTGGAACTACCAAGAAACAGCGAGTAAAGGTAGCTGGCAGTAAAGTTGGGCGTAACGACCCCTGCCCCTGTGGCAGTGGTAAAAAATATAAAAACTGCTGCGGACGGTAAGAAGCTATCCAGTCGTAATGGGTATTGCTATTATCAGTCATTATGCCCTATAATAACTATAAACATAGTATACATAGGGGGTTTATTAATGCCAGATACAGCCAAAAAGACAAGATATTTCTTGGATATTGACCCGAGCCTGCGTAATAGGGTTAAGGCTCTGGCCGCTTTGAGGGGAAAGACAATGAAAGATTGGCTAACCGAGGCTATTATTGCCAAGCTAGAGGATGAAATCGATGCCTCCGAAGGCTTAGCCTCTTTAGCCGATACCGCAGGCACGATGTCCCTGGAGGCTTATCTTGAATCACGGCAAGGCAAACTTAAGCGGACCGAGTAATGTACCAGATTGAGCTAAGACGCCGGGCACAACGGGCATTGGATAGACTACCTAAAACTCATTATCCGGCAGTAGTCGAAGCTATGCAAGAGTTAGCCCGGACACCGAAGCCAAGAGGCGTTGAAAAAGTTAAAACTACGGGCTTGTGGCGAATAAGGCAGGGTGATTATAGAATCATTTACAGCGTGGATGATGACCAGCAAATAGTCACTATTGTACGCATAGGGCACCGTAAAGAAGTATACAGGGCAATTTGAGTGACGGGTCCGCGGCTCGCGGCAAAAAATACAAACAGTGGTGCGGGAGGTGAGAGATGGAGATGATATTGGGAGTAACCACCTGCGACAAGTGTAATGCGCCTATGAAAACAGGGCAGCAGCTTGTTATTATAGGTCTGAGCACTGTGGCTAAAGAAACCGATGTATTGGAGATGCCAGAACCTGAAATAAGATATGCATGTCACCTTGATTGCTGGGATGGCGTAGAGAAAATCTTCGACTAATTGTATGTATGATTTCCGAGCCAAAGCAATAGTTGAATGAAGGAGTGCTGAAATGGAACGTGTAGATTATCAAAAATTAACTATTCGTGAATTACTTACTTCATATGATTCAAAAGAATTAAACATTACCCCATGGTATCAAAGACGCTCTGTTTGGACTCGTCCACAGAAAGCTTACTTGATCAATACCTTACTTGAAAACAAACCAGTGCCAACATTATATATCAGGCACTACCTAGATATTGAAACAGAAAAGAGTATTAAAGAGGTTGTAGATGGGCAGCAACGTATACGGTCTATTTTGGAATATAGAGCGGGTGAATTCAACGCGAGACATCCTGCGCATAAAACCCGAGTAAAATATGATGGTTTATCTCGTACAGAGAGAACCGATTTTTTATTGACAAGTCTGTCCGTTGGCTATCTTATAGGTGCCGATGATACTGACGTCATTGAGATATTCGGAAGACTAAATTCAGTGGCAAAGACATTGAATGCTGAAGAAAAGCGTTGTGCTAAATACAGTGGAGAAGTAAAACAGTTCTCTCTCAGAGTGGCGAGCAAACATGTAGAACTATGGCGGTCATTGGGGATATTTACAGCAACCGATATATCCCGAATGACAGAAGTAGAATTCGTATCAGAGTTGGCACGGAATATGAAAAATGGGCTTTCTGCCCATAGCTCTCGTGCCCTAGATTATTTCTATAGGGACTTTGACGAGGAATTCACGGAGCAAAATGAGTTCGAAGACAGGATGGAGAAAGTATTTAGCAAAATTGCAGAGATGAATCCAAGCGCCATTAAGGACACAATATTCTCCCGCATTCCGCCTTTCTTCTCTCTATTTGTAGTACTAGATTCAATAAGTGCTGACATAGGCAAATCTAATCTGGAAGCATCTTTATATGGAATAGATAGATCTTTTAATTCGGGTATTCCGATTACAGAAAGAAGCAAAGAAGATGCAGATTTTTATATTGCTTGTACGTCTACGACTCAAGGAATAAAATCGCGTACAATTCGCGACGCCTACTTAAGGAGCAAATTAGGAATAGGATAAACCTTGAAATGACGAAGCTAAAAGCAGACTACTTAGAATTGGACAGCGAAATCGATAAACTTATTGACTTGCTGTCTCAGATCGATTCACTTCAACCTAGATTTGCAAAATTAGTAGCTGAGATTTTACTACTTCGGCTATTTAGTTCTTTGGAAGAGATAATCGTGTCTGTAGCAATTAAAATAGGTTGTGGGTCTTTATACATAGATGGTAGCATGCCCATACTATTCGTGCAGTCAAAAAGTAGACAGGGTGCTATTGATAATATGACAAAATATAGGCGCAAAAAGCCTAGGTACTTGCGATGGTCGCCGATTAAAGAAATAAGGAAAAACGTAGAATACGTTATTGACCCCGACGAACATTTTCTGAAAGAGCTTGATATATATAACTCATTCATTGAAGAAATGAGATGGGTAAGAAATAGAATCGCACATAATAATACAACGGCGCGAGCCAACTATAGAAAAGCCATATTACGTTACTATGGAGGCTATGTAAATTCAGTTACGCCGGGAACGTTGTTATTGTCACCAAAACAGAACCCAGTTCTAATAGAACAATACTTAAGAAAATCGCGAATATTGGTAAAAACATTAGTCAAAGGGTAAATATTACTTAACTGGTAATCTGTCAAGAATGACTAAAAGATAATTTCAAGTCGTTTTTAGACCGCCCTACTCCAGACTGGAATTGGATAAGGGATAGAATCAGGCATTATGACCAACAGTGAAATTGTTATGCTTCCCTCTCCCTCGACGGGAGAGGCGCAGGTGAGGGTGATACCCCTCACCCATTCGCTTCGCTCAGGGCATGCTTTTATCTCTCCCGCAAGGGGAGAGAGAGATGTTGAAACCTGATTAGAGGCATTATGACCAACGCTGAAATCGCCGGGGTATTTACGGGTATTGCTGACCTGCTCAAGGTGAAGAAGGAAAATATCTTTAAAATCAGGGCTTATGAGAAGGCGGCGGGTTATATTTTGGAATGGCCGGCGAGCATCGAGCAGCTTGCCATAGAGGGCAGATTAAGAGAAATTCCGGGGGTAGGTGAGGCAATCAGCAAAAAGATTACCGAGCTGGTAACGAACGGGCATCTGGAATACTATGAAAAGCTTAAGGCGGAGCTGGCAGGTAAGACTTAATCAATCTGTCATGCTGGAGTCCCGACCATCGGGACTCCAGCATCTCAGGGAAGGGCGGGGGAAATTCGTCAAGGTTTAACTTCCCCTCCACCCTGAGATGCTTCGCTTCGCTCAGAATGACAAGGTGGTGTTAGATTGCCACGCGGAGTTCACACTGAACATAGTGAATGTGCTCAGAATGACAGACGGCGGATTGCCACGCCCTTCTGTTAAGTGCTCGCGATGACAGGATAGGAAATGGCGGAGAGAATAAGATGACCGAGCCTGACAATAACTCACCAGTGACTGCGGCCGGGGACGCTGCGGCAATAAGGCATCTGGAGCAGGCAATCGCCAATGGCCAGCACTGGTATCTTGCATTGCTTGAGGCTATCGGGCTGTGGGAGACGGCTGAAGAAATCCTCGATGGGCGTGTTTACCATTACCTTATCGCCGGCGAAGCCTTCGACTGGATGGTACTCTCCGAGCGTCTCTGCCAGGCGGTGGATAGCCTGTTACCCGAGGATGAAAAGAATGCCTTCCTTTTGTCTGGTAAGCCGCCGCTTAACCCGCCCGCAGAGCAATTCAGAGAGCTTATTGGCAACGTTAAGTATCACCAATACCTTAACTACTTTTACGGCATTACCGTAGAGGAAGCCCTGATTCTGGTTGCGCAGGAAGAGGTGCGCAAGGAGAGGTGGATTTCAGGTCTGGGAAAGGACAAAGACACCAGCAATGAAGCTTACCGACGAATATACGGTGCCACTAACGCTACCCTGCTCCGCCATTTCCGGCGGGGTAAGGATTACCCTCAACTCAAAGCTATCAGCCTGACCGAGCTTAAAGAGTTCACCTACTGGCTCTTCCAGTACCGACTCAAGCAGTGCGATAAAGCCAGGGTTGCCAGCGACACCAATAAGGCACTAAAGTGGCTGAAGCGTAAGGGACTTTCGACTCAGCTCGATAAACACGATTTTGAGCTAGAGTGTATTGAAGTATTACCCGGCGTGCCTGAGCGGTAGCTATACCTTAGCTGCTTCTTCTGATGCTCTTACCATGAGTATCGGTGTCTTGCCTACCCGCAGCACCTTGTCAGCGACACTGCCGAAAGCCCACCGGCTCAGGCCGGAACGCCCGTGTGTCGACATCGCCACCAGGTCAGCCTTGATTTCATCAGTGGCTTTAAGAATCTCCTCGGCAGCACGGCCAGCGCTGACCACAATCTTAACAACGGCCCCCTTCTTTCTCAGACCTTCGCCAGCCTTATTCAGATAGTCGGCAGCGTCTTTTTTAAGCTGCTCGATTTCCTTATCAGTGTAGGGGATTTGAACAGCTTCTCCACCGGCGACAATATAGTGAGACAGTGATGACACTACACGCAGCAGGGTGACTTCCACCTTTGTCCCGGGCGATAGTTTGGCTACCAATCCCTCAACATGGGGTAAAGCTGCCTCACCCAGTTTAGAACCATCCAGCGGAACCAGTATTCTGTCGTACATTTGCTTCCTCCTTCAAAATTTAAGAACCTGTTCTCGTAGTCTTGCCAGCTTATCCTTTACTATCACCAGTCTATCCTGTTCCTTAGCAACAACGGCGGCTGGTGCCCTGGTCAGGAAGGTCTCGTCATTGAGTCTGGTTTCAAGGCGGGTAACTTCAGCCTGGTTTTGGGCTATCTCCTTCTCTAGCCGTTGCTTTTCTGCCTCCATGTCAACCATAGTTGCCATAGGAATGACTACTTTAGCCTCTTTGAGCACCAATACCACTGCATTTTCTGCGGCGGCACTTTCCTCCCGGTTATCCAGGAATGTAACAGGTCTGGCTCTGGCCAGGGTCTCAATGGCTGAAGAATAGGGAGTAATGGCTGGTGTCAGTTCGCCAGCGTAGATTTGCACTCCAATCCAGCGGGCATTATCCACCTTATATTGGGCCCGAGCGTTACGGATAGAGCGTATCATCTCAATTACTGATTCTATAACCCGCTCTGCCCCTGTGTCAATCGCCTTAGGTTCAGCTTCGGGGTAAGGAGCCACCATTATCGATTCGTTTGCCTGCCAGTCAGGAGGCATACGACGCTTGAGGTTCTGCCACAGCTCCTCGGTAACGAAGGGCATATAAGGGTGCAGCAGGCGCAGCGAAGTCTCCAGCACATGTACCAGCACTGGTAGTGGAGATGGGGCGTCCGAATCAGGACGGAGGCGTATTTTGGCCAGCTCGATATACCAATCGCAGAAGTCACCCCACAGGAAATCGTAGATTTGCCTTTGAGCTTCGGCGAACTGGAAGTCAGACATTGCCTTGTTCACGCCGGAAACCGTCCGGCTCAACCGGCTCAGAATCCAGCGGTCTTCTGTCTGCAGAGAGTCCCATTGAATGTCCTGCCCCGTCCAGTCAGAGCCAACGCTCCTGAGAACGAAGCGGGTAGCATTCCAGAGCTTGTTGGCAAAGTTACGGCCGGACTCCAGCTTGTCGGGAGCGAGCTTACTGTCACTCCCGGCTGAAGTGCCGGTGATAAGGGCGAAGCGCAGGGCATCGGTGCCGTATTTCTCCATCACCTCTATCGGGTCGATGACATTACCTCTGGTTTTACTCATCTTTTCGCCCTTTTCGTCCCGTATCAAGCCGTGAAAATAGACGGTGCGGAAAGGGACATCGCCCGTATTCTCGATGCCAATCATAATCATCCGTGCCACCCAGAAGAAGATAATATCGTAAGCCGTTTCCATCACCGTGGTCGGGTAGAAGTAGCTCAAGTCTTCTGTATCATCAGGCCAGCCGAGCGTGGCGTGAGGCCAAAGC
>Ga0209514_10001535_pt1 | contig 39312 bp, 23 predicted proteins | sample Subgrocontami58m_FD_187452 | JGI IMG/M metagenome (GOLD analysis project Ga0209514, IMG submission 187452) | Subsurface groundwater microbial communities from S. Glens Falls, New York, USA - GMW37 contaminated, 5.8 m (SPAdes) (version 3) | ecosystem: Environmental > Aquatic > Deep subsurface >...
CACCGCGACCAGCGAGCATCGCTTCGTCCGGCGAATCCCGGCGGTCGCGGCCGGAGCCAGTCCGGGCGGCGGCGCCTCCTGGGCACCGACCTCGCCCGCATCGGAGAGCAGCCCGGCGATGCAGACGAGAGCGCGCGCCGCCCGGCCCCACACGAAATCGCGGCGTCGGTTCGCGACCCGCTGGATCGCCTGGTCGCCGTTCGTCGTGGCCGCGACCACGACGAGGCCCGCGCGATAGTGGAAAGGAATCGGGCGGGCCGGCAGGCTTCCCGGGAAGGCCCCGCGGATCGCTTCGCGAGACGGGTAATCGCTCATATTGCTAATCGGCCTCGTTCCACCAGGAATACCCGAACCACTCGTCCACCCGGCCGAGGAAGGTCTTGTGGAGGAAGTTCTGGCCATCGAGCACGGACGCCAACTCGGTGCGCACGTCCTGGGCGAACTGCTTCTGGCGGGTCGCGTACTTCTGGCTGAGCTGGCGGTACTCGACCATCAGCGTCTCGCGCTGCTTCGGGTCGCTGACGGAGCCCAGGTTGCCCCGGACATTGTAGGCGCTCCGCTGCTCGGACTGGAGCGCCTTGTGCTCGGCGATGCGCCGGGTCATCACCTCCCGGAACTTCCCCTGCCGCTCGTCGTCGAAATCGAGGAACGCCCCGGTCTTCTCGAAGAGCAGGTCGAGGTACTCGGACGCGTCCATCCCATTCCGGATCTCGGAGAACTGCTCGAGGTCCTCCCAGTAGAGCTTCGACACCTGGGTGGCTTCGAGCATGCGCTGGACGCGGGTCTTCTCGGCCACCGGCGCGGCCGGCGCGATCCCGGCGGAGGGATCCCCGGACGGCTCCGCTGCCGCGACCGGGGGAGATGCGCCGGAGCGGTCGCCGAGGGCGTGAATCTCCTGCGCGAGCGCGGCGAGGCGCGCGTCGATCTCGCCCAACCGGGTCGCGAGTTCCGTGGAAACGGGCGCGGTCGCGGGCGCAGCCGACCCCCGCTCCGGGGCTGGCATGGCCTCCGCAGGTCGGGAACGCGCCGGCAAGACCTCCGCGGGGCCGCGCAGAAGCAGAGCCAGGCAGGCGAGGTTGGTTGCGGCGACCGCCGCGACCAGCCCGAGGAGGATGGCGTCTTTCCTCATGAGGAGTTCCCCTTCAAGCGCCGATCGTCGCCAGCGTCGCCTCGAGCACGTCGTGTGCGGCCTGCGGATGCCCGAGCTGCGCCGCACCGCGCGCCATCCGCGCGAGCAGGCCGGGTTCCGACAGGATCCGCGCCAGCTTGAACGGCAGCGCGTGCAGGTCTTTGGCGAGCAGCCCGGCCCCGTGCTCGAGCAGGTAGGAGGCGTTGCACTCCTCCTGCCCCGGGATCGGCGCGAAGACGATCATCGGCAGGCCCTTGGTCAGGCACTCGGAGACGGTCAGGCCGCCGGACTTCGAGATCGCCACGTCGGCGGCGTCCATCAACTCGTGCATGTTGTCGACGAAGCCGAAGACGCGGAGGGCTTTCCCCGCGGGCGGGCGGACCTCGGACAGGCGCTTGCGCAGCCCCTCGTTCCGGCCGGCCACGACCATCACCTGGAAGTCGCCCGGGACCTGAAGCGTCTCGCCGACCACCCGCTCGACGTGGCCCACCCCGAAGCCGCCGCCCAGCACCAGCACGGTCGTGCGCGCCGGGTCCAAGCCGAGGGCCGCGCGCGCCTCGGGCTTCGGGCGCTTTTCCGCGAACGCGGGCAGGATCGGGATGCCGGTGACCTGGATGCGCTCCGCCGGCACGCCTTTGCGTTGGAGCAGCCAGCGGATCTCCTCCGAGGCGACGAAGTACTTCGCGACGCCGTCGTGGATCCAGAAGGAGTGGACGTCGAAGTCGGTCACCGCCACCGTGACCGGCGCGGGAAACGCGTGCCGCCCGCGCCGCGTCAGGAGCAGGCTCGGGCCGACGAAGTGCGTGCACAGGATCGCGTCGGGCTTCCCCTGCACGATCGACGACACGAAATTGCGCGCGTGCAGCCGGTCGAAGAGCTCGATCAGACGCGGAGTCTTGTGCCGGAAGCGCGTGCGGTCGGTCTGCAGGTACATGTACCCCCAGAACTCCGGGGTTTGATTCACGGTCGAAAGATAGCTGTCGCCGTAGAGCTTCTTGTAGACCTTCCCGAGCGCTTCCAGCACGTCGATGTGGCGGGTGACCACGCCGCCGCGCCGCCGCGCCGCGTCCTCGAGCGCCTGGGCCGCGCGCACGTGTCCCGCGCCCGCGGAGGCGGAGAGGATCAGGACGCGCTTCTCGGACATTGGCCACCACTTGCAGGAGGGGATCACGACCCTTGGGCGCGAAGCCTTCGACCGGAATCGCCGCGTCGCGAGGCGACGCGGCCTCTCGCTGGGGGACGCGAACAGCGTAACGCGAGACGGGCCCGGCGCACGAGAAATCGTGGTCCATCGTAGACGTCGCTGCGATGGCCGGTCCTCTACGCCTGGGGCGGCCACATCCGGTACAGGTCCTCGACTGCGCGCCGCGGGATGCCGATGTCGACCACGGTCACCTCGCCGGTCCGTTCCGGTCCCTCCCCCATTCCGAAGCCGAGCTTGGGAAAAGCCAGGGCGACGGTCCGGCGGGCGCGGACTGCGGCTCCGAGCGGCAGACCGGTATCCGCGTCGAGCCCGCTGGGGATGTCAACCGCGAGGATCGGCACGCCGCACGCGTTCGCCGCCTCGACCAGCGCGAAGTCGTGCGCCTCCAGGGGCCGGTCGAGCCCGGTGCCGAAGAGCGCGTCTACCAGAAGATCGCATCCGCCGAGCGGCGCGCGGTCGCCCGGCAGCGAGTCCTCGACCGGCAGGCCGAGCCGGCGCAGGCGTTCGAGATTGGCGTGGGCCGCGCCGCCCGGGCGCACCGCGGCGGCGCCCCCGGAGACGAAAGTGCGCGCGTCCGCGCCCGCATCCGCGATCCGCCGGGCGATCACGAAGCCGTCGCCGCCGTTGTTCCCCCGCCCGCAGAGGAGGTGCACGCGCCGCCCGCGCGCTCCGCCGAGCAACTCCACGGCGATCCGCGCGCAGCCCGCCCCCGCGCTTTCCATGAGCACGATCTCGGGGATCCGGTAGTGGTCGATCGCGCGCCGGTCCAGCCATTGCATGGCGCGGCGGGAGACGACGAGCGTCCCATCGGGCGCGAGCTTCCAGGCCGGGCCGGGCGCATCCGACGCCGGGCTCGGCTGCGCGGCCGCCGAATCTTCCGTCGCGCGCGCCGCGCCCGGTGTGCCGAACGCAGCGGGCGCCGGACCCGGCTGCGCATGGCGATCCGCGCTCTCCATGCGCCCCTACTCCCCTCCGCCCCCGCCGCCCGCGGTACCCCGCTGCCACTGCCGCGTCGCCTGAACCGGGGACGGACCCTTGCGGTTGAAGGTCAAGTGCCCCTCGCCGATCAGCGCCTCCACCTCGGCGACGAGCTTCTCGGTCGGCGCCACCAGGCAACTGTTGCCGGCGCGCAGCGACACCCGGACGCGGTCGCCGGTGACCACTTCGAGGAAGACCGGGCACGAGCCCGGATTCGCCGCGAGCACGGCGCGCAGCTGGTGCAGCGTTTCCTCTTCGAGCCCCGCGGCCATCAAGCGGATGGAGAGCGTGGCGGTGAGCTCCTCGCGCGCCCGCTCGATCGGGATCGCGTCGCGCAGCCGGAGCGAGGGATCTTCCCGGCGGAAGTCGAACCGACCTTTGAAAAAGAGAATGGCATCTTCCTTGATGTGCTCGCGCCACTTTTCGACCTCTCGCTCGGGGGGGAAGAGCACGGACTCGATCGAGCCGGAGAGGTCCTGGATCTTGAAGCGGTGGAATTTCTGCCCCGCGGAGGCGCCCGACTGCAGGACGCGCGCCTCCATCTGGGTGATCATGCCGCCGACCACGTGCTCCATATTCTCGTGGGAGCGGTCGACGTCGCGCAGGGCGATGGTCGAGTAGAGGCGCAGCAGCTTCTCGAAGCGCGCGAGCGGGTGGCCGGTGACATAGAAGCCGAGGGCGGCCTTCTCGTGCGCCAGCAGCTCGCCTTCCGGCCAGTCCGGCACGTCCGGGAGCGGCGGATAGGTCGAGGCGTGGAGATCGTTATCCACCGCGGAGCCGAAGATCGACAGCTGTCCGCAGCGCCGGTCCGCCTGGCGCTGGGCGCCGATCTTCATCGCCCCTTCGAGCCCGGCGGAAATGCGGGCGCGCGTGGCGCCGAGCGAATCGAAGGCGCCGGCCCGGACCAGCGCCTCGAGCACCGCCTTGTTGCAGTGCTGGGAATCCACCAGCTCGCAGAACTGGTAGATCGAGGTGAATCCGCCCGGCACCTGACGGCGCGCCTCGGCGATCGCTTCGACCGCCTTGTCCCCCACCCCCTTGACCGCGCCGAGCCCGAAGCGGATCCCGCCCTCGACCACGCGGAACCCGACCTCGGACCTGTTCGCGTCCGGCGGCAGCACGGGGATCTCCAGCCGCCGGCACTCGTCGATGTACTCGACGATCTTGGCGGTGTTGCCCATTTCGCACGACATCACCGCGGCGAGGAACTCCACCGGGAAGCTGGCCTTGAGCCACGCGGTCTGGTAGCAGACCCAGGCGTACGCGGTGCTGTGGCTCTTGTTGAAGCCGTAGCCGGCGAAGAACTCCATCAACTCGAAGATCTTGCGCGCGGTCTCTTCCCCGACCCCGTTCTTCTGCGCCCCCGCGACGAACTGGTCCTTGTACCTGGCCAGGATCTCCTTCTTCTTCTTGCCCATCGCCTTGCGCAGGCCGTCGGCTTCGGAGAGCGTCAGGCCGCCCATGCGGTTGGCGATGCGCATGACCTGCTCTTGATAGAGGATCACGCCGTTGGTCTCGGCCAGGATCGGGTCGATGAGCGGATGCATCGACTCGATCTTCTTGTGGCCGTGCTTGCAGGCCACGTAGGTATCGACCATGCCGCTCTGGAGCGGGCCGGGGCGGTACAGGGCGAGGATGGCGATCAGGTCCTCGAAGCGGTCGGGCTTCATTTTCTGGAGCAGGTCGCGCATGCCGCCGGATTCCAGCTGGAACACGGCGGTCGATTCCCCCTTGGCGAGCATCTCGTAGGTCTTCTTGTCGTCGAGCGGGATCGCGGAGATGTCGGGGGCCTCGCCCCGGGACTTGCGGATCATCTCGAGCCCGCGCTCGATCATGGTGAGCGTGTTGAGCCCGAGGAAGTCCATCTTGAGCAGGCCGATTTTCGCCAGGTCTTCCATGGACCACTGGGTGGTGATTTCCCCCTGGTTGAGATAGAGGGGAACGTAGTCGCTCAACCGGCGGTCGGCGATCACGACGCCCGCGGCGTGGGTGGAGGCGTGGCGGCAGGCGCCTTCGAGCCGCATGGAGATGTCGAGGAGGCGCTTGACCTGGGGGTCGGTCTGGTAGAGCTGCTTGATCTCGGGCTCGCCCTCGATGGCGGCCTTGAGCTTGATCGGCTTGCCTTCGATCATGCCGCCGGGGATTTTCTTGGCGATCTTGTCGACCTCGGCGAGGGGGACGGCGAGAGCGCGGCCGACGTCGCGCACGGCGGCGCGGGCGAGCATGGTGCCGTAGGTGATGATCTGGCAGACGTTGTCCTTGCCGTATTTCTCGCGCACGTAGTCGATGACGAGGCCGCGCTTTTCCTGGCAGAAGTCGACGTCGATGTCCGGCATCTCGATGCGGCCGGGGTTGAGGAAGCGCTCGAACAGCAGGTCGTACTTGAGCGGGTCGACGTCGGTGATGCCGAGGCAGTAGGCGACCAGGCTGCCGGCCGCGGAGCCGCGTCCCGGGCCGACCGGGACGCCGTTCTTGCGCGACCAATGGATGAAATCCCAGACGATGAGGAAGTAGTCGGCGAAGCCCGCCTTTTCGATGGTGGCAAGCTCGAGCTGGAGGCGCTCGCGGATCGGGTCGGAGATGTCGGCGTAGCGGCGGCGCAGACCATCCTCGACCAGGTCGCGCAGATGCTCCATCTGGGACTTGCCGTCGGGGCAGGCGAAGGCGGGGAGGTGCTGGCCGCCGAAGGGGATCTCGACCGCGCAGCGCTCGGCGATCGCGACGGTGTTGGCGATCGCGTCGGGGACTTCCTTGAAAAGGGTCCGCATTTCGTCCGCGGTCTTGAAGTAGAACTGGTCGGTCGGGTAGCGCATGCGGTTGGCGTCGGAGACGAGGCTGCCGTTGCCGATGCAGACGAGGACGTCGTGGGCCTCGGCGTCGGTCGGCCTGATGTAGTGGACGTCGTTGGTGGCGACGACGGGGATTTCCAACTCACGGGCGATGCGCAGGGCCTCGCGGTAGGTGTCGCGCTGCTCGGCGAAGCCGTGGTCCTGGATCTCGATGTAGAAGTTGCCGTGGCCGAGGATCGCGCGCAGCTCGTCGGCGGTCTTGCGCGCCTTCTCGGGCATGTCGGCGCGGAGGTGGCGGCAGAACTCGCTGGAAAGACAGCCGGAGAGGGCGATGATCCCCTCGCTGTGGCGGGCGAGGAGCTCGCGGTCGATGCGCGGCTTGTAGTAGAAGCCCTCCTGGAAGGCGAGGGAGGAGAGCTGGATCAGGTTGTGGAAGCCGCGGTCGCTGGCGACGAGCAGGGTGAGGTGGGTGGCGCCTCCCTCCATGCCGCCGCGTCCCTTGCGATCGTGGCGGCTGCCGGGGGCGACGTAGACCTCGCAGCCGAGGATCGGCTTGACCCCGTGCTGCTGCGCCTTCTGGTAGAAATCGAGGGCGGCGAACAGGTTGCCGTGGTCGGTGAGGGCGACCGCGGGCATCCCCAACCGCTTGGCGGTCTCGCAGATCTCATCGACCCGGCAGGCTCCGTCGAGCAGGCTGCGGTCGCTGTGGACGTGCAAGTGGACGAAGTCGGCGGGGACGGACATGGCGCGGAGGATAGCACGGGGGCGGCGGGGCGGGGAGTCAATTCGGGCGAGTCGTCCAATGCCGCGCCTACTTACCCCCCGCCGCCTTGGCCCGCTCGCGCAATTCCGCGAGCAGGCCGCTCACGGCCTTGCGGTAGCTCCAATCCGCCGGGGCGAGCTCGAGCGCCCGGGCGATGTCGGCGACCGCGGCCTCGAGCCGCTCCCGGGCGCGCGCCGGGTCCTCGTCGGCGAGCGCCGCGAAGTTCTGCCCCCGGTGCACCAACGCATCGGGGAACTCCGGGCGCCGCTTCAAGGCGGCGTCAAACTCCTGCAGCGCTCCATTCAGGTCGCCGGCCGCCGCGCGCACCGTCCCGCGCAAGTGGAGCCCGTCCGGATCCTCCGGCTGCAGGGCCAGCGCGCGATCGGCGTCCACGAGCGCACCTTCGTGATCGCCGGCGGCGGACCGCAGAAGGGCGCGCCGGAACCGGGCGTCGCGGTCGTCCGGCTTTCCCGCGAGCACCCGGTCGAGGTCGGCGAGCGCCCCTTTCGCATCCCCCGCGTCGATGCGGACCATCGCGCGATTCCCGAGTGCGATCAGGTCATCGGGCGCGCGCGCGAGCGCCTGTTCGAGATCCTCCGCAGCTCCCGCGAGGTCGCCCAAGTCGTAGCGGGCGAGCCCGCGGTGCGACCAGGCCTGCGCATTCTTGCCGTCCAGCCCGATCGCGCGGTCCAGGTCCTCGCGCGAGCCGGCGGGGTCCCCCTGCACCCGGCGCACCGCGCCTCGCAGGGTCCATGACTCCGACGACTCCGGCGCCAGTTCCACCGCCTTGTCCGCGTCCGCGCGCGCCCCCGCGAGGTCGCCGGTCCGCACGCGCAGCCACGCCCGGTTCTTGTAGGAGAGCACGTGCCGGGAATCGAGTGTGAGCGCGCGATCGAAGTCTTCCGCCGCCCCCGCCGGATCGCCCAGCTTCAGGCGCACCACCCCGCGGCTGGCGTACGGTTCCGGCGAGCGGGTGCCGGCCTCGATCGCCTTGCCGTAGTCCTCCAGCGCCCCGCGCAGGTCGCCCTGGATGTGCCGGAAGCGGGCGCGATTGTACCAGCCGTTGGCGTACCCAGGGTCGCGCTTCACCGCCTCGTCGTAGTCGGCGCCGGCGCCGGCGACATCTCCCTTCTTCTCGCGCATCGCGGCCCGGGTGACCCACACGATCGCAAGCTCGGGACCGAGCGCGACCGCGCGCTCGCAGTCCTCCAGCGCCCCGGCCAGGTCGCCGGTCGCCTCCCGGGCCACCGCGCGATTGTGGAAGCCCTCCGGCCGACGCGGGTCGAGCTGGATCGCCCGCTCGGCATCCTCGAGCGCCCCGCGCCAGTCCCCGAAGCGCCCCCGCAGCCCCCCGCGATTGATCGCCGCCTCCGCGTCACGCGGGTCGAGCTCGAGCGCGCGGTCGAAGTCCTCGAGCGCCCCGCGGAGATCGCCGCGCCGCTCGCGCGTGTGCCCGCGCACCGACCAGGCGCGCGCATAGCGCGGCTCGACGCGGATCGCCTCGTCGCAGTCGCGGATCGCGCCGGCGTCGTCCCCCCGCCGGGAACGCACCGACGCGCGATCCACGAACACCCGCGCCGTCTCCCCCCCTTCGGCGATCAGCTCGTTGTATTCGCGCAGCGCCCCCTCCAGGTCCCCCGCCTGAAACAGCGACGCCGCCAGGTTCAAGCGGGCATCGAGGAAGCCGGGCCGGAGCAGGATTGCCGCGCGGAAGTCCTCCGCCGCCTCCCCGGACCGCTTCAGCCCGAATCGCACCACGCCCCGGCGATGCAGCGCCTCCGCGAACTTCGGGTTGATCTCCAGCGCCCGCCCGAAGTCGGCCAGCGCGCCCTCCGGGTCCCCCAGGTACCCGCGCAGGTCGCCGCGCACGAGGAAGCCTTCGGCGTAGCGCGGGTTGATCTCCAGCGCGCGGTCGTAGTCGGCCCGCGCCTCGGCGAAGCGCCGCGCGTCCACCTGCGCAATCCCGCGGAAGAAAAAGGCCTCGGCGAAGGCCGGCCGCCGCTCGAGCGCCGCCGTCGCCGCCTCGATCAGCCCTTCCCCGCGGGCCAGTCCACGTATGAGCAGGAACTCCTCCGCGAAGTCCTGCCCGCTCCACTTCATCAGCATCGCCTCGCAGTAGTCGCGCGCGTCCTTGTGCTGGACCACGAGCTGGTAGCCGCGGGCCAAGTCGAGCTCGAACTCGGACCCCGCGCCTTCCCCGATCGCCGCCTCCACCAGCTCGAGCGCCGCCGCCATGCGCTTCTCGGCCGAGGCCGCGCGGTCGCGGTCGCGCAGGGAGGTCAGGCGCTCGAACACCGCGCGCTCGATCCAGGCCTTGGCCTTGTGGAGAAGGCAGGCCCCGTGGCGCGCGTCCAGCGCCAGCCCGGCTTCGTACGCCTCCAGCGCCGCGCTCGGGTCGCCCAGCACGTGCCGCACCCGGCCCACCACCCACCAGGCCTGGGCGATCTCGCCGGTGCGCGACATCTCCGCACGGCACGTATCCACCAGCCTTTCGTAGTCCGCGATCTCGCGATCGTCGAGCCGCCAGTCGCGGCGATACGAGCGCAGCCGGAACAGCTCGAGCTGCCGCGCCGCGAGGTGGTAGACTTCGGCGGCCGACTTGCGCTCCTCCGCCAGCCGCTTCTCGCGCGCCAGGCGCTCGCGATCCTCCGCCAGGCGCGCGGCCGCGGCATCGCGGAACGAGGCGAGCACGACATCGTCGGGTGCGAGGCCGTAGGCGCGCTCGTACGCCTGCAGCGCCTCCTGCCGACGCCCCGCCGCCTCGTGCCTCGCTCCTTCCTGCGTCCAGCGTTCGACCAGGCGATCGGTCGCCCGGCGCGTCCCGAGCACGTAGGCGCCGAACGTCAACCCGAGCAGCGCCGCCACGGACGCCGGGATCACCGCCATCTTCCAGCGCACGGTCACGCGCCAAAGCCGCGCCGCGACCGAGGGCAAGCGCGCCTGCACCGGCTCGCCGCGCAACCATCGGCGCAGTTCCTCCGCGAATTCCCCCGCGCCCGCGTACCGCCGCCCAGGCTCCTTTTCGAGCGCTTTGAGACTCACCGCTTCGAGGTCGGCCGGCGAGTCGCGGTTGAACCGGCGCGGCGGGGCGGGATCCTCCCGGGTGATCGCCTGGAACACGTCGAGCGTCCTGGCCGCAGCGAACGGGTCCTTGCGCGCGAGGACCTCGTAGAGCATCACACCCAGAGCCCACACGTCGCTGCACGGACCGATCGCCTCCCCGTCGGCCGCGACCTGCTCCGGGCTCATGTAGGTCGGAGTGCCGAGGATCTGGCCGCTGAGGGTCATCCGGGCGGGCGCGGGTCCGGCCGGTTCCGACCCCGGCTCGAGCGCGACCTCCTTGGCCAGCCCGAAGTCCATCACCACGGCACGGCCCTCACGATCGACGAGCACGTTGGAGGGCTTGAGGTCGCGATGGATCACCCCTTCGCCGTGGGCGTGGGCCACGGCTTCGGCGGTCTCGGCGAGGAGGGCGACCAGGCGGCGCAGACGATCGGCCGCGCCCGCGGCGCCCGCGGCGTCGGCATTCCAGGATTCTTGGAGAACCTCGCCAAGGGTGCGACCCTCGACATAGTCCATGGTGAGGTAGCGGCGGCCCTCGTGCATGCCGACGTCGTGGACCCGCACGATCCCGGAGTGACGCAGGCGCGCGGCCAGCCGCGCCTCGCGCTCGAAGCGCGCGCCGGAGTCCGGGGAGGTCCATTCGGATTCGCGCATCAGCTTCAGCGCGACCGGGCGGCGCAGTTCGGAGTCGAACGCGAGCCAGACCACGCCCATCCCGCCGGCTCCGAGGGTGCGCTCGAGGCGGTAGCGGCCGAACGCGGTGCCGGGAGCCGGACCGGGTTCCGCGGGCGCGGACGTGCGGGTGGGCAGGTCCCCGGGGACGCGGTTCTGGGAGTAGGCGCGCGTGGCTTCGACCGGAGTCGGGCAGGGGGACGCGGGCGGTACCGGGAGCGGGGCCGCGCCGTGGGTCGCCGGGCCGGTCGGGCGGTTTGCCGCTTGGGTCCCCGCGCCGGCCTTCGCGCAGGTCGCGCAAGGACCGCCGGACGACGCAGCGGGTTCGCGGCCACAGGCGGGGCAACGGGCTTCCATCCCGTGGGGTCTCCGAGTTCGAGAGGAACGCGAGAGCGACCCGAATGGTAGGGCAAAGCGCCGGGTGGATCAAGGGCGTCGCTCGCGCCCCTCGCGCCCAGGTGGCTTCGGGGCCGGGCGCGGCGGAAGACGCGCGCTCACTTCCCCCGCAACCGGTCGCGCATCCGGCGCGCCTGCTCGTCATAGGGCGGGGCAAGTCCGAGTCCGAGCGCCTTTTCCACCGCGGCAAGCGCGTCTTTCCGGCTGCCCGCCTTGTCGAAGGCCAAGCCGCGCACGAAGTGCAGGTCGGCCCGTTGCGGCTCGCGCGCGAGCGCCTCGTCGAGGGCCGTGGCCGCGTCCGCCAGGCGGCCCCGGGCGTTGCATATGTTCATGTAGGCGATCCAGGTCGGGGTGGGCGCGGTGTCCCGGGCGAGAGCGACGCGGAGGTCGGCAGCGGCCTCGTCGGCGCGGCCCAGATCGACGAGGTATTGGGCCCGCTCGCAGCGCGCGAAATCGAAGCCCGGATCGATCACGAGCGCCCGTTCGACGGCCGCGAGCGCCTCCTCGCGGCGGCCGAAGGTCCAGAGCGCAGTCGCCCGGTATAGGTGGATGAGCGCGTGGCGGTCGTTGATCTTCAGCGCCCGGTCGTATTCCGCAATCGCCTCCTCGTACTGCTTCTGCCACACCAGCAGGTTGCCCAGGTTGAGGTACGCGAGGGCGCAGCTGGGATCGAGCCGGATGGCCTCGCGGAAGTCCTCGGCGCCCGCCGCGACTTCGCCCGAGACGTTGGTCCGCACGAAGCCGCGCAGGAGGTACAGGGGCGCGTACCGCGGCAGCAGCTTCATCAAGGTCTGCAGGTCGTTGAGCGCGTTCAGGTAGTCGCGGGTGCGAATGCGCAGGTAGAGCAGGACGCCACGGGCGCGCAACGAGCCGGGATCGTAGGCGAGCGCGCGCTTGAGGTCGCGCTGCACCGACTCGAAGTTCGGCTGGGGGGAGACCAGCTCGAGCGCGGCGCGACCCTCGTATCCGGCGGCGTACCAGCGCCAGATCTGCAGGCATTTCTCGAATTCCGCGCGCGCCAGGTCGCGGTCGCCGGAGACGCGGGCGAGCCATCCCTTGAAATAGGCCGCTTCCTCGGGCTTGAGGCCGAGATCGAGGAGGGCGTTCACGTCCTCGCGGATCTGCAAGACCAACCGGTCGGCGACGGGGTCCCCGCTCAAGTCCGGGAATTCGGTGAGCTGCTGGAAGTCAGTGTCGCGGATCTTGCCGCTCTTGGTCCAGAGCGTATCGTGCTCCATGGTATGGACGAGAATGCGGGCGACGTAGGCCTCGGAGTAGCGGGGGCTGAGGGCGATGGCGCGGTCGAGATCGGGAAGCGCGCGCGGCAGGTCGCCGAGATCGGCGAACGCGCGCCCGCGACCCGCCCACGCCTCGGCGAACTCGGGATCGATCTCGAGCGCCTTGTCATAGGCCTTCTCCGCTTCCCGCAAGATGGCGCTGCGCCGGTCGAGAATCTCGGCCCGCTTGTCGACCACGCTCGCGCGTACGAGCTCCCGGGCCTTTTCGCGGCCATCCTCGCCCGCGAGATGGTGCGGCAAGGCCTGGGCGCGGCGCATCCGCTGCCGCTCGAGCGCCGTCTGCCGCTCGGCATCGAGTTCCCGGACGCGCGCGCCCTCCCGGCGCACGCCTTCGGCGATCAGGCCGGCAATGCCGAGGAGGGCGAGCGCGAGCGCACCGGCGGCCGCGGCGAGCCCCGGATTGCGGGCGATCCAGCGCCGGACGAGGTACGCCCGGCTGGACGGCCGCGCGCGGATCGCCTCCCCCTCGAGGCAGCGCGCGAGATCCTCGGCGAGCTCCGTCGCGTCCGCGTAGCGGCGGGACGGGTCGCGCTCCATCGCCTTGACCACGATGGTCTGCACGTCCGGCGCGAGCGTGGGCACGAGCGCGCGCAGCGGCGGCGGGTCCTCGCGCAGCTTGCGCACTACCACGTCCATCGCGGAGTCGCCGAAATACGGCGGCCGGCCCGCCAGTGCTTCGTAGAGCACCGCCCCGAGCGCATAGACGTCGCTGCGCGCGCCGACCGCCCCGGCGTCGCCGCGCGCCTGCTCGGGCGCCATGTAGGCGGGCGTCCCCATCACCACCTGGGTGGCGGTGAGGCGCGGGGAGCCGTCCCCCTGGAGCACGCGGGCCAGGCCGAAGTCCGCCAGCTTGGGCACCGCGTCCGCCGCAGGGGCCCCCTCCTCCGCACCCGCAAGCAGCACGTTCTCCGGCTTGATGTCGCGGTGGACGATCCCCTGGGCGTGCGCGCACGCCGCCCCGCGGGCCACGTCGCGCAGGAGCCGCATCGCCGCGACCGGCGAGAGCTTTCCCCGCAGCCGGATCTCCTGCGCCAGGGTCCGGCCGCGCACGAACTCCATCGTGTAGTAGGGCACCGCCGAGCCGTCCGGCAGCGGGGCCTCCCCCACTTCGTAAACGGTCACGAGGTTCGGGTGGGAAAGCCGCGCCACCGCCTCGGCCTCCTGGCGGAAGCGACGCAGCATCTGCTCGTCCGCGACCGCGGCGGCGGGCAGGACCTTGAGGGCCACTTCGCGCTTGAGTTGCGGGTCGAAGGCGAGCCAGACCACGCCCATCCCGCCACGCCCGAGCTCGCGGCGCACCTCGTAGCGGCCCACGCGGCCGGGCCCGCGGGACGGCGGTCCCGGGTCGCGCGGCGAGACCGGCAGTGGGACCATCGTGTCCGGAGTCAGGGGCGCGAACGACCCGACGGCCCGCACCCGGGTGGCGGCGGCATCCGGGTCCGGCTCCGGCGGGGTCGAGGCCCCCGTGCGCACGAGGGTCGCTGCGAGTTCGGCAGCGGGGAGGGCTCGAGCGCCTTCCTCGCCGGCGGCATCGGGCCGGTCGGGCAGCACGACGGTCGGCTCGGTTTCCGGGCGCCCGGGGTCCGGGCGAACGTCCGCGCGCGTGTCGTCGGTCACGGGGAGGTCCTATCTTCGGGCACATGAGGGCGCTCGCGACCGCCGCGGCGGCTTCGGCATTCATTCCTCGATGCACGGAACCTTGGCCTTGCGCATGCCAAACACCCTGACCGCCATGGGAGATTCTAGACCAGAGCGGCCGGTGCCTCAAGAGGAACAGAGGCCGACGTATCGTCCCTTGACATGCCTCCGTCACGACGCCGGCTCCTGGCTGTGCCGGAATCGCCGCCGGCCAGGCGGCATTGAACCCTCGAAGTCCGCCCACGTTCATAGGGTCAGCCTTGTCGGAGAATGAGAAGAGACCCGGAGGCGATCATGCTCTCACCCACCGAACCGCGAATCGACCCCATAGCCGCCGGGGACCGTGCAGCAGAGGCGAGCGGGTGCTTGAAGATCGGAGCGGGCTGCCTCGCGCTTTTCATCCACATCCTGTGGTTCGTTGCCTCGGGGACCCTCGCAGGCTGGAGTCCCTGGCCTCCGGCTCCGGTGCAAGCGGCCATGGCGACGAAAAAGGCGATCTCCTCGATCGCCTTCGACAAGTTCTCCTGGCCCCCGGCCCCGGCGCAATCGGACATGTGTACTCGTCGCCCGACGGACGAGGGCGAAGAAGTGGAGGTCAACAGCTCGCACTGATACGAAAACCCGGGCCCCGCGGTCGCGGGGGGCTGGTTCATCGTGGGGGTCTTGGTCACCGCAGCATGGTCGTCCCTTGCTCCCGTGCCCTCGGCCACCCCGCGCCGGCTCCGATTCCCCGTGCCGGGCCTGAGGCTCCTCGCATGTGTGATCGGCGCGGCGCCGAATTGTCCGGTCTGCGCGGAGTCCGTCCCTGACCGCGTGGGGCACTGCGATCGATGCGGCGTGCCACATCATCCGGAGTGCTGGGCGTACTTCGGTCGCTGCGGCGTCTTCGGCTGCGGCGGAGAAGCCCTCGCCCAGACCCGCGCCCGGTGCCCGGCGATTCGCGGACGCCTGCGCCACCTCCCCACAGGATTCCCTTGACTTCCGCCGCCAGCTCGAGACAATCGTGCGTCATGCGTACGGTACTCCGGCTTTCGATCCCCGCACCCACCTGCGGCTGCGCGTCGTCCAGCACCAGCGCGTGCTGTTGTACGACGGGAGCCGAAGGCGGGGATCCTCACGTCGCATCGAGAGACTAAGCCGGTCCTGCTCCGATCCGCACGCTGATCCCTCCCCCTCCCCCGGCTCCCTTTGCGTCCGCGGCCCGCATTCCATGCACCGGACCGGATGAAGGGATGAGCCATGAATCGCTGGAAGTTTCCCGTCAGCATCCTCGACATCATCCTCATGATTGCCGCCGCGCTGATCGTCCGCGCCTCGATGGCCTCGGAGCCGGCGCCGGCGCAGACCCGCGAGCCGATCGAGGTCCGCGCTTGCCAGGAACGTCTGGGGAGCCTTCCTTCTCGCCTGGGAGAATGAGGCGCCCCTCGTCCGCAAGATCCACGGGTCGCGACAGTGGATGAACACGCCGCGCTGCCGGGTTTCCACCAGCCACCGAGGCGCGGAGAGATCGCCAGCGCGAAGAGCCGCGTAATGCGTCGCCGCTTTACTCCGCGGTCCGCAGCGGATATCCTCGCACATCCGTTTCGAGGAGACTCCCCAATGCGCTTCCCACTCCGCCCCGTTTCTCTTCTGTCCGTCCTTCTCCTCGCCCTCGCGCTCCCCGCGCGCGTTTCCGCGCAGGAGCCGGCTCCGGGCCGGCTGGTCCGCGACGAATGGGTCGTCATTCTCATGCAGGGAAAGAAAGTCGGCTGGGAACACCACGAAACCCGCGCGGTGACCACCCCCGACGGTGAGCGCTACGTCACGCGCTCCGAGAGCGAGACCGTGATGCAGCGGGAGAACGACCAGGTGACGAACCGGGACGAGTCGGTCGAGGAAGAGACGGCCGATGGCGCGCTGCTCCGCTCCGCGAACAAAGAGGTCTCGTCGGGGATGGAGACCCGGGTCGAGGCGACGGTGAAGGGGGACAAGCTCGTCATCGCTTCGACCACCGCGGGCGACACGCGCACCAAGGAGCTTCCTTGGACCAAGGACGTGCTGGGCACCTACGGGGAAACGCTGTTCCTGAGGAAGCAGGGCTTCGCCCCCGGCACGGTCTCCTCCTACACGTCATTTTCGACCGACTCGGAGTCGATCGAGACCACGAAGACCACGGTCAAAGGCAGAGAGAAGGTCGAAGTGCATGGCGGCACGCGCGAGTTGATCGCACTCGAGCAGACCAGCACCCATTTACCCGGGGTGACCGCGCGCGCGTGGGTGGACGACGGAGGGAACATCCTGAAGTTGCATATCCCGATCGCCGGCGGAGTCGAGATGCTCCTGGTCCCTCGGGAGGTGGCCCAGGCGGAGACGACGGGCCCGGGCCCGGATATCATGGCGGCCTCGAGCGCGCCTTGCAGCATCCGTCTCCCGCATCCGTACAGCATCTCCGCCGCGACGTACATTCTGCGGGCCAAGGAAGGGACGCTGCCGGAGATCGTCTTTCCCGAGTCGATCCTCGAGATGGTGGAGCGCACGCCTGAGGCGATCACGGTGCGGGTCGAATCCCTGGTGCCGCCCGCGGCCGCGAAGATCGGTCCGGTCCCGGACTCGCTCAGGGAATTCCTCGGGAGCAACGGCACGCTCCAGGCGGACGACCCCGAGGTGGCGGCGCGCACGAAGGAGGCGGTGGGGACGGAGACCGACGTCTGGAAAGCCGCCAAGGCCCTGGAGCGCTGGGTGCACCAGCACATCAAGAAGAAGAACTACGGGGTCTCCTTCGCCACCGCCAAGGAGGTGGTGCGCTCGCGGGAAGGCGACTGCACCGAACACGGCGTGCTGCTCGCCGCGATGGCGCGCGCGGCCGGCATTCCCTCGCGGGTCATCGCCGGCCTGGTGTACTACCGCAACGGATTCGGCGGCCACATGTGGACCGAGGTGAATGTCGGCGGCAGTTGGTACCCGCTCGATGCGACGCTCCCCTGCGAACAGGTCGACGCGACCCACCTGGCGCTGGGCGCCTCTTCCTTGCAGAACGAAACGCCGTCGAAGGCGATGTCCCATCTGATCGGGGTGATCGGGAGCTTCACGGTGGACGTGCAGCGGTTCACGCTCGACGGGAAGGAGACCACGGTCGGGCCCGACTTCCGCGACCACGCGATCGAGGGGGACCACTTCTCCCTCACCTATTACGGGTTGACCCTGACCAGGCCGGCCGGTTGCGAGTTCCGCCCGCCCCCGCCGAACAAGCCCGAAGCCATCGTGGTCGCGGTCAACGCGGCCGCGCGGATCGCGGTCCCGGTCCTGGCGCAGGGCGTCGGGTACGCCTTCTCCCTCGAACAGGCGCGCGAGGAGCTCGCCGGGCTGGGGCAGGTGGACGACGAGAAGTCCTGGGAGATCCAGGGCCGCAAAGCCTGGTCCTGTCGCCTCTCGAACCCACAGGGATCCGGGCGATTCGCCTTCGTACATGACGGAGACACGGCTTTCGTATTCGTCCTCCCGCAGGAAACGGCGGAGGGGACGAAGGCCTGGACCGCGCTGATCGAGAGCCTTCATTTCGCGAAGTGACGCCTGGAGGTCCCGTCCAGCCTGATCCAGCAGGCTTGGGCGGGCGCCCTCCGGGCAGGGCTTGGTTGCGCCTCGCCTCCGGTATTTTCGATCGCCTCGCCAGCTCGGCGCGCCTTGCGCTGCGCCGAATTCGCTTCGGCGGAACCTACCGCTTCCGTCTGGACGGGGCACCGGTGGACGAACGCCCGGTCGACCTGCAGGATCTGGTGCGCCGCCTCTCGGAGGAGCACCTGAGGCGCGGGGATTCCGTGGGCTGGTTCGAAGCGCTCTACGCCGCCGCCCGGGGCGACCCGCGCCATATCCCCTGGGCCGGGCTAGAGCCGCGCCCGCAACTGGTGGAGTGGGGCGACCGCACGGACCTCCGCGGCGAGGGGCGGCGCGCGCTCGTGGTCGGCTGCGGCTTGGGAGACGACGCCGAGGAACTCGCGCGGCGCGGATTCCGGGTGCTCGCGTTCGACGTCTCGCCGACCGCAATCGCATGGTGTCGTACCCGATTTCCCGCGTCCACGATCGCCTGGGAGGTCGCCGACCTGTTCGCTCCCCCGGAGGCCTGGACGCGCGCCTTCGAATGGGTGCTGGAAGAACACACGGTGCAAGCTCTGCCCCCGGAACGCCATCGCGAGGCGATGACGCGGATCGCCGGCTTCGTCGCCCCCGGAGGGACCCTCTTCGTCCTCGCGCGAGCACGAGACGAGGGTCCGACGCCCCCCGGCCCTCCCTGGGTCCTCGCCCGCTCCGAGCTCGCCGCGTACGTCGAGGCCGGCCTTCGCGAGGTCGGACTCGAGGACCTCACCGAGGGCGCGCCGCCCGTGTGCCGATTCCGGGTGGTGTACCAGGCGGGCGATGGCGTCCGCTGAATCCGGCGGGATCCTCCGCGGGGCCCGCCCGTGGAGCGGGTACCCCGGGCGGTTCCTCGCTCACCGCAGCTTCTCCACGAACGCGGCCCAGCGCGCATCCGCACGCAGCGACTCCAGGTCCGGGTCCTTCTCGGTGTGGCGGCGATCCGCCCATCCGAACTGCACGGCGCGCGCCAATTGGTCGAAGGCGGCGTCGCGCAGGCGGGCGGCCTCGGGAGCGGCGGGCGGGGACTCGCCCTCCAGGCCCGCGGCCGTGAGCGCGTACACGCACGCGAGATTGTAGTGCGCGACCCGGATCGGCTCCGCGGGCAGGCCCTCCGCGGGCACCGCCTCGAGCGCCTGCAGCGCAGCCTCGTACTCCGCGCGCGCGGCTTGATAGCGCCTTTCCTGGATGAGGCGCCCGGCCGAGGCGAGCTGGTCGAGGGGGCCGGCCGTGCCGGCAAGCCGCGCGCGCGCCTCGGCGAGTTGCGCGGCGTAACTCGGCGCGGAGGCGGGAGTCAACTGCAGCGCCTTCTCGAAGCACTCGATCGCCGGGCCCCACTGCTGCGCGACGTACAGCACCCAGCCCTTGCGCCACCAGGCTTCCGCGTCGTTGGGATTGAGTTGCATCGCCCGCTCCAGGTCCGCATAGGCCGCGCGGAAGAACTCGTCCGCGTCGCGCTTCCGGTCCAGGAGGACGATGCCGAGGTTGGTGCGCGCCTCGGCCCGGCGCACGTACGTGCGGTACATCCCCGGGTTGAGCTCCAGCGCGCGGTCGAAGTCGCCGACCGCCGCGCGGTACAGCGGCTCGGCGTCGCCGCCGGCGCGGTGCACCCGGCTCGCTTCGTTGGTGCGGATCCAGCCGCGGTGGCGCACGGCGTCCTCGAGGCCGGGCGCGATCTCGAGCGCCCGGTCGAGGTCGGCGAGCGCGGCGCGATTCTCCTCCGCCGCCTCCCCGGCGTGGCCCTCGCGCCACAGAGCGAGGTTGCCATGCACGAGCCCACGGGCCAGCCAGGCCTCGGGCTGGGCGGGATTGAGCTCGACCGCGCGGGCGAGCGCATCCATCGCCTTCCCGTACACCGCCCCGGGATCGCGGCCGAAGGCGGAGTCCTGAACGCCCCAGAGCAGAAGCACCTGGCCGAGGTGGCACCACAGCATCGCGTGGCGGTCCTGGAGCGCGATGCCGCGTTCGAGATCGGCGACGGCCTGACGGTAGTCCTCGGTCGCGTCCTCCCCGCACCGGGTACGCGTGTCGGCCCGGTTCATGCGGGCCGCACCGAGCCGGTCCCACGTCTCCGGGTCGCGCGGGTCGAGTTCGGTCGCGCGGAGCAGGTCGGCAAGCGCGTCGTCGAGGAGCGACCGCACATCCTCGCCGCAGGCGGACCGGTACACCGCCCAGTTGCTCCGCGCCTCGCCCCGGCGTTCCCAGGTCTCCGCGCGCACCGGGTTGAGATCGAGAGCGCGCCCCAGGTCGGCGATCGCGCGGGCATAGTCGTCCGCGGGGTCCTCCCCGCGCGCCTGGGTCTGTGCCGCCCGGTTGGTCCGCGCATTCGCTCGCGAGGTCCAGGTCTCGGGATCGTTCGCGTTGATCTCGAGGGCGCGATCGAGGTCGGCCAAGGCACGCTCGAGATGGGGGCGGGAATCCCCGGAGCCGCGTGCGACCAGCACCGCCCAGTTGATCGACACCGAGGCGCGGCGGGACAAGGCCTCGGCGTCGCCGGATCCGGCCGCGACCGCCTGATCCAGATGCTCGGCCGCCACGCGGTACTTCTCCCCGGCGTCGAGCCCGCGCGCCGCGCGCCACACGCCCCAGTGGTTGAGAATCAGCCCCGAGTGGAGCCAGGCGTGCGCCACGACGGGGTCGATCTCCCGCGCGCGGGCGAGGTCGGCGACCGCGGCCGCACAGAGCTGCTCCGGGTCCTCGCCGCGCCCGGCGAGCGCTTCGGCGAGGTTCCCCCTGGCCACGCCGCGATTCAGCCAGAGATCGGCGCGCACCGGGTCCAAGGCGAGCCCGCGATCGATCGCCGCCACCGCCTCGCGGAAGTGCGGCTCCGAGTCGCGGCCGCGCCGCCGCTCCCCCGAGCCCGCATTGATGTGGGCAGCGCCAAGCCAGAGGTGGAACTCGGCACGGGCGGGCGCGAGGGAGATCGCCTTCCCCACGTCGGTGATGCCGTCGACACAGACCGCCGAGCCGTCCTCGCCACGCCCTTCGAGCTGAACCCCGAGGTTCAGCCGCGCCACCCCCCGGCCGCCCCAGGAGTCGGCCGAGTCCGGCGCGAGGGCGAGCGCCCGGCCGTAGTCCGCGATCGCCTCGCGGTAGGCGGAAGCTGCGTCGGCCCCGCGGGAGCCGAGCCAGACTCCGCGATCGATCCACACCATCGCCCTGCGGGTCCACGGCTCGGGCCGGTCCGGCTCGAGCTCCCCGACGCGATCGAGGTCGGCGGCCGCGCCATCGTAGAACGGGGTCGGGTCCAGTCCGCGGTGGCCCGCCTGCACGCCGCGCTTGAGCCGTGCGCCAGAGCGGCCGTACCAGAAGGGAGTGTAGCCGCGGTCGGACTCCAGGGCGCGGCCGAAGACCGCCTCCGCTTCGGTCCAATTTCCGAGCGCCTCCTCGAGCGCGGCCCAGGACTCCCAGGCCTCCTCGAGGGTAGGCTCGAGCTCGAGCGCACGGGCGAGGAGGGCGCGTCCCTGCGCCTGATCCTCCGTGGTCCGGCCGCCGTGGATCAAGGCGAGGCCCTGGACGCACGCCGAGCGCGCGGCGGCGTCGCCCGGCGTCCCGGAGGCGGCGGTCGCACCGGACCCGGGTCCGACTGCCGGGCCGGTCACGTTGCGGGCGAGGCGCTCCAGGTCGGCGACGATCTGCGCGCGCAGGCGCCGAGCCTCGTCGTCGCAGGCCTCGAGCACGAGGTCCGTGGGGATGGCCGTGCTCTCGCCCTGCCGGAGTCGCGACCCGGCATCCTGGAGCGCCCGCTCGCGAAGGAGGGCGAGCCGATCGGCGTGGGCCCGGATCGCGAGCACCGCCCGCTCGTAGCGCGCGGGGGCGCAGTCCGGGTCGCGCGCGAGAGCGGCTTCCTGCTCGCGCGCGGCTTCGTCGAAGCGCATCAGCGCCCGGCACAGCCGCCCGAGGTGGTAGCGCGGCTCCGCGAGGTCGGGCTGCTCGCGCTCCGCTTCCTCGACGGCGCGCCGGAGCCGGGGGAGGTACTCCTCCTCGGCTTTGCGCATGGCGCGGGGTACGCCGACGCGGCGCAGGGCGAGTGCGGCGTCTACGTAGAGCCCGGCTTTTTCGCGAAGGGACTCGAGCACGCGCTCCTGGAGGCGCGCGCGGCTATGGAGGGAGCCCGCGGAGACGGCGAGAGCGAGACCGGCGACCGCGAAGGCGACGACGGCGGCGGTGAGGGCCTTGCGGCGGACGATCCGGCGCACGATGGTGGTGCGCCAGGTGGCGGGACGCGCCTCGATGGCCTCGCCGGCCAGCCAGCGGGTCAAGTCGGCGGCGAGTTCGCGGGCGGTCGGGTAGCGCCGAGCCGGCTCCTTTTCGAGCGCCTTGAGGCAGACGGTCTCGAGGTCGAGCGGGACGCGCGGGTTCAGGCGTCGGGGTGGCTCGGGGTCACGGGCGAGGGAGCGGGCGACGATCTCGGCCATGGTGTTTCCGGGGAACGGCGGGCGGCCGGAGAGCGCCTCGTAGAGGACGGCGCCGAGGGAATAGACGTCGCTCGGGGCGCCGACGCCGCCCTCTCCCTCGAGCTGCTCGGGGGACATGTACTGCGGGGTGCCCATGAGCTGGCCGGTGGCGGTGAGGCGCAGGTCGTCGTCGAGGCGTTTGGCGAGGCCGAAGTCCATGACGTGGATGCCGCCGGCAAGGTCGACGAGGAGGTTGGACGGCTTGAGGTCGCGGTGAACGACCTGGCGGTCGTGGGCGTGGGCGACGGCGCGCGCGACCTCGACGAGGACGGCGACGCGCTCGCGCAGGCCGGGCAGGCCGCCCTCGCGGAGGAGGACGTCGAACGTGCGGCCGCGCAGGAACGCCATCGCGAAGTAGGGCACTCCGTCGGCGGCGCCCACATCGTAGATCGGCACGATCCCCGGGTGATCGAGGGTGGCGGCGGTGCGGGCTTCGCGCCGCAGGCGCTCGACCAGTTCCGGGCGTTTGGCGTCGCCGACCAATACGGTCTTGAGGGCGACCTCGCGCCGCAGTTCGGTATCGAACGCGCGATAGACCACGCCCATCCCGCCGCGGCCGACCTCTTCGAGCAGGTCGTACTTGCCGAGGCGGCCGGCGGGCGGCCCGGTAGCCGGCACTCCGCCCGACGGCGAGGCGCCCGGCGGGCTCGTGAGCAAGGTCGCCGCGCCGTCGCCCTTGGAAGCCGGCGCAGTGGCGAGCGTTGGCGCCTGGTCGGCGGAGGCCGCGGGCGCTACGGGCGTCGCGGAGGCTGCGGACTCGACGATGGTCGCGGCGGAGGGGGCGGTGGAGGGCGGATCGCGACGGAGCTGGTCCGTGCGCTCGCGCGTGAGCAGGCCGCGAGCGACCAGCCAGTCGGGCAGCGCATCGGTTGCGCCCGCGGCGTCGCGCGCGCGCAGGGCGTCGTCGACTTGGGCCGGGGTCAGCCAGCCCCGGCGGGCGACGGCTTCGGCAAACCAGCGATCCGACGGGTCAGGTACCATGTGCGGAGCGTACCAAGCCCGGCGGCCGGGAGACAAGGGAACGCCCCTGCCGCGGGGCGGCGCGCCAGGGCGCGACTCGCCCTTTCGCCCATTTCGGCACCGGCCGCCTTTCGCGCGAGGCCAAGCGCGACGGGCACGACCGAAGGCGTGCGAGGGGCCGCAGCCGCGGGGGGAGCGCCCATCGCCCCTGCCGCGCCCCGCCGCGGGCCTGCCGCCGACTCCGCAGGTCCGCTTCCTGTCGACGCGGGCGGTTACTCTCCGTCGTCCGCTTCATCCGCGTCGGACGTTCCGTCGTTATCGTCGTCCTCGTCCTGGTCATCGGGAGTCCCGTCGTTGTCGTCGTCCGCGTCCTGGTCGTCGGGAGTCCCGTCGTTGTCGTCGTCCGCGTCCTCGCAGTCCGGGGTCCCGTCCTCGTCCAGGTCTCCCTCGTCCTCGTCGGCCACGCCGTCGTTGTCGGAGTCCTCGTCGTCGTCGTCCTTGACGCCGTCGTTGTCGTCGTCGTCGTCCTTGTCGTCGGCGATCCCGTCGTTGTCGTCGTCCTCGTCCTCCTCGTCCGAGATGCCGTCATGGTCGAGATCCGAATCCGCGACATCGAGTTCCCCGTCGCCGTCGTCGTCGAGGTCCACGTCGTCCTTGATGCCGTCGTTGTCGTCGTCGTCGTCCTGGGCGTCGGCGATCCCGTCGTTGTCGTCGTCGTTGTCCTCTTCGAACGTGTACTCTTCCACTTCGACGTCCACCGACTCGACGTAGGCCTCGCAGTCCGTCACCTCAGCGTCGCTGATCTCGACCGAGATGTCGATCGTGACCTCGATTTCCACGTCCAGAGTCGCCCAGTCGGCGGCTTCGAACGCGACTTCGTTCATGCTGGTCCAGTAGACCGACTCGACCTCGCTCACCACCTGATGGGAGGTCTCGAACAGGACCACCCATTCCGGTTCCTCGTGAATGACGAAGTCGAGGCAGAACTCCCACGAGCCCTCGCAATCCTCGACCCAATAAAGCGCGTCGCAATACGCGTCGACCGTGACCTCCGCCGCGATGACCGCATTCGTCATCCTGATCAGCTCGGCGAGTTCCGCCACGAGTGCTGCGTTCTTCGCCGCCGACGCCTTCAGCTTCTCGAGCTCCGCCAGCGTCTTCTTGTCTTGCTCCTTGAGCTTCGCGAATGCCGCCTTCTCCTTGTCGGTGAGGCTGCCGCCCTTCTTCTTTCGGACGGACTGCTTGCCATACGCATGCCGGTACAGCTCGAAGCCCGCGCCCAGCTTCTTCACTCCATCCGCCATGCCCGGAGTCTTCCCGGAGAGGTTCCTCGAGGCCGCCTCGAGCTGCTGCACGGCTCCGGCCATCCGGTGCATGGCATTCCAGTAGGTATCGTTCTTGGCGGTGGCCGCCTTCTCGAGGTCGTCGATCACCTGGCTGGTCTTTTTCAGGGCCGCGAGGAAGGGTTCGTTCTGCTTCTGCTTGGCGTCGAGCTTCGCCTCCTTCACCGCCTTGCCGACGAAGGCTGCGGCCCGATTCAATTCCCTGATCAGATCTCCGGACTTGGCCTTCCCTTTCGCCTGGACCGGTACCGGCGCGGCGAGCGCGAGAGCGAGGGCGACCAAACTGACGGCGAATACGCCATAACGCATGGGGATGGACCTCCGAGCCAATGATGGTTGGGGAAAATCGAGTCGCCGATGCTAACCTTCCCGCCGAGGCAGCACAAGAAATGAACACCACGGGCCCCGCCGCGCGATGGCCGACGTCGATCCGCACCCGATGCGCCCGGTGCGCCCGGTTGCGCCCGGTCGGTTGGTTCCGTGGACAGCCGCGGACCGCGGCGATACGATGCCGCCCCTTTCCATCTCAACCCATTGGAGGTCCCATGCGCCAATTCACCCTGCGGCAGCGCTTCGGCTATTGGTTCGACAACACCATGGCGCGCGGCCCCATCGCCCTGATCGGCTGGCTCGCCCTGCTCTCCGCTGCGCTCATCTTCGTCTTCTCGATGGTGGTCTGGGTGATCGCCGCGCCCGAGATCGAGGGTCAGCGGGTCTCCTTCGGCGAGCTGCTGTGGATGAGCCTCCTCCGCACCCTCGATTCGGGCACCATGGGCGGCGACCAGGGGTCGTGGTTCTTCCTCGCCGGGATGCTCGCGGTCACCATGAGCGGCATCTTCGTCGTCAGTTCGCTCATTGGCATCATCAGCACAGGTGTCGACGCCAAGATCGAAAGCCTCAAGAAGGGCCGCTCGATCGTGGTCGAGCACGACCATACCGTGATCCTCGGCTGGTCCGACCTGGTCTATACCATCATCGGCGAGCTCAAGACCGCCAACGAGAGCCGAAAGGACGCGTGCGTAGTCATCCTCGCGGACCGCGACATGACCGAGATGTACGACAAGATCCGCGACAAGGTCGGAGCGACCGGAACGACGCGCGTCGTTTGCCGCAGCGGCAGCCCGATCGACATCCGCGACCTGGTGCTGGCCCACCCGGAAGGCTCGAAGTCGATCATTGTCCTCGCGCCCGCCGGCCCGGACGCGGACTCGCAGGTCATCAAGACCATCCTCGCCGTCACCAACAATCCGAATCGGCGCAAGGAGCCGTACCACATCGTGGCCGAGATCCGGGAATCGCGCAGCATAGAAGCCGCGCGGCTCGTCGGCGGCACGGAAACCCAGCTGGTCGAGAGCGATGACGTGATCGCGCGACTGGTCGCCCAGACCTGCCGGCAATCGGGGCTGTCCGTGGTCTACACCGAGCTGCTGGACTTCGGTGGGGACGAGATCTATTTCAAGGAGGAGCCGCTCCTCGTCGGCAAAACCTTCGGCGACTCGCTCCTACAATACGAAGACTCTTGCGTCATGGGCGTGCGGAAAAAGGACGGCCGGGTGCTCTTGAATCCGCCGATGGGCGACGTGATCTCGGCGGGGGACCGGATCATCGCGATCTCAGAGGACGACGACACGCTGAAGGTGTCGGGGAAGGCTGACTTCGGGATCGACACGGGGGCGATCCGCACCGGCACGGCCGCGTCGCAGACCCCGGAGAGGACCCTCGTCCTGGGCTGGAACCGCCGTGCGGTCAAGATCATCAATGAGCTCGGCGCCTATGTGCCGCCCGGCTCCTCGCTCTGCGTGCTGGCAGACCAGCCCGGCGGCGAGGAGGAGGTCCGGCGGCGCTGCATGGGTTCGACGAACCAGACCGTCACCTATCAGGTCGGCGACACCACGGACCGGGCGACCCTGGAAGCCCTGCCCCTCGCCGCCGTCGACCACGTGATCCTGCTCGGCTACTGCGACACGCTCGAAATGCAGGCCGCCGACTCGAAGACCCTCATCACCCTTCTGCACCTGCGCGACATCAGCGCCAAGCGGGGCATCCGCATCCCTATCGTCAGCGAGATGCTCGACATCCGCAACCGCGAACTGGCCGAGGTCACGAAGGCCGACGACTTCATCGTGAGCGCGAACATCATCAGCCTGCTGATCAGCCAGGTCTCGGAGCACAAGTACCTGCAGGCGGTGTTCGCGGACCTGTTCGATCCGGAGGGTTCGGAGATCTACATGAAGCCCGCCACCGACTACGTGGCGCCGGGCAAGGCCGTGAGCTTCCATACCGTGGTGGAAGCCGCGCGACGCCGCAGCCACGTGGCCATCGGCTACCGGATCGCCGCGCTCAGCCAGGACGCCCGCAAGGCCTACGGCGTGGTGGTGAATCCCGACAAGTCCGGAATGGTGACGTTCACGGAGAGCGACAAGATCATCGTGCTGGCGGAGAACTAGTGGGTCTTCAAGCTTGAAGTCGTGGGTTCGGCCGAGGCGATTTTCGCGCCCGGCGAGGCGCGAGAAGGAGGCGATGCCCGGCGCATCGCCGACAGGCAAGCCGCGAGGACGGCCCAGTGGGCCGTCCGGGAGCGGCGCGACAGACGAGGGGAGCAACGAAGCCCGGCGCGAAAAGCGGCCGGCCCAACCCATGAGATCAAGCTCGAGGGCCCACTACTGGTAGCCCGAACCGGCCCGGCGTGGAAGTCCCGCGGCAGTGAGGCCGCCATCCTGGCCGCGCGGCGGGACCCACGCGGCAGGGAGCCGTGATCGGCCGGCGACCGAGTGCGCGGCGGTGGCGGGTGCGTCGCCCGAGGCGCCCGCACAGCGCCGGCTCGGCGCGCGGGCGGGACCCGGGAGACGGGAAGTCGTGCTACTCCCCCCCGGAGAATTCGATGGTGATCTCGGGTTCGAGGTTCAGCTTGAATCCCGGGATGTCCTTGACCAGGGCCTTCATGTCTGCCAGGGATTCCGGCTTCCGGGTCTGGAGTTCCTTCAGCTTGGCGTCGTTTTCGAGCAACGCGCTGAAGTCGATCTCGAACAGCGTCACCTTCGAGCCTTCTACGAACTCGCTGTTCGTCTTCACCAAGTCCCCGTCGGGCTCCACGCTGATGCCGAAGCGCAGCCCCTTGAACATCTGCTTCATCTGGGCCAAGTCTTCCGCCGACGGCTCCTTCTGAGCACTCGCGCTCGCGGGCTCCTCCGACTTCTTCTCGTTCTTGGGCATCACCACGGTGAGCAGCGGGTTGCCGCCTGCCGACTCGCCGAACTTGAAGGTCACCCCCTCCTTCTTGTCCCCGCCGTCGCCTTGGCCCCCGTCCATCTCCGGCGTCGTTTCCAGCTTGAGCTTGGTGATGTCCTTGAAGGAATACACGGCCTTCACGCCCGTGAAGCCGTCCTTCTCCATCTTCTCGTGCGAGACGTACTCGACTCCATCGCCCATCTTGGCCGCATCCTCCTTGAGCTTGGCCTCGTCGAAAGGCTCTTTCTTGGGCGCCTCCTTGCCGTCGGGACCTTTCGCTTCGTCACCGAAGCCCGCCATCATCTCCGTCACCGCGTCGCTCAGCAACGTGGTGACTTCGACGGTCCCGCTCCCGTCCTCCGAAAGCTTGACCACCTGGTCCACCTGGAAACAGCCGGCCAAGGTGACCACCATGGCCAGTAGCAACGCCACCCATCCGGTCCGCATATTCACCCCTCCAAGCCATCAGCGACCATCATTCCGTGCAATCGAATCGGCGGATTCTCCGAACGTCAGAGCAGCCAGTCGGTCGACAGGAACTTCGACTTGCGCTCGCGCACGATGCGCGTGATCAGCTCCTTGTTCCCCGGCGTCTCCTTGGCCGCGACCAGCGTCCGGATGGAGAAGCAGCGCAGCGCGTCCGACACCGAGAGCGTGCCTTCGGCCGAGTCCTTGCGCCCGACGAAGGGGAACGTGTCCGGCCCGCGCTGACATTGGCTGTTCAAGTTCACCCGGCAGACCTGGTTCACCAGCGGGTCCACCAGCCGCGCCAGCACTTCCGGGTCACGCCCGAACAGCGCGACCTGCTGGCCGTAATTCGAATCGACCACCCAGCGGATCGGCGTGTCGAGATCGTCGAACGCCGCCACCGGGATCATCGGCCCGAACTGCTCCTCGTACCAGAGCCGCATCCGCTCGTTCACCGGATAGAGCACCGCCGGCCAGAAAAAGGACTCGCGCACAGAACCCCCGCCCTCGTTCATCACGCGGGCGCCGTGCTTCAGGCACTCCTGCAGCATCTCGGTGAAGTACTGCGATTTGCCCGGCTCCGCGAGCGGCGTGAGGTGGACGCCGGGCTTCCAGGGCGCGCCGGCGTCGAGCGCGCCGACCGCGTCGCAGAAGCGCCGCAGGAACTCGTCGACCAGCGAGCGGTGGGCCCAGATCATCTTGATCGCGGTGCAGCGCTGGCCGTTGTAGGAGAGCGAGCCGAGCACGCACTCTTTGACCGCGAGATCGAGGTCGGCGTCGGCGAGGACGATCGCGGCGTTCTTGGCTTCGAGGCCGAGGATGCCGCGCAGCCGGTGCGGGCGCGGGTGGAGCTTCTTGAGCGAAGCCGCGACCCGGCTCGAGCCGATGAAGGCGAGCACGTCGATCTTCCCCGACTCCATGAGCGGGGTGATGATCGTGCGGCCGTCGCCGTACACCGTATTGACCACTCCGGGGGGGAAGGCGGCGCGGAAGGCCTCGAGCAGCGGTTGGTGGAGCAGCACGCCGACCTTGGGCGGCTTGAAGATCACCGGGTTGCCCATCGCCAATGCGGGGATGAGCGTCGTGAAGGTCTCGTTCAGCGGATAATTGAACGGCCCCATGCACAGGACCACGCCGAGCGGCGCGCGGCGGATCTGGCCGACGATCCCCAGGGCGCTGGTGAAGCGGGAGCCGGCGTGGTCGAGCTCCTTGAGCGCCTCGACGGTGTCGCGCACGTAGTCGACCGTGCGGTCGAATTCCTTCTCGGAATCGGCGAGGGACTTGCCGATCTCCCACATCAGCAGGTTGACGACGTCGGTGCGCCGCTCCTTCATCCGGCGGGTGAAGTCCTCCAGGCAGCGGATCCGCTCCTCGACCGACATCGTGGGCCACGGCCCGCGTCCCTGGTCCCAGGCGCGCACGGCGGCGTCGAGCGCCTCGAGCGATTCCTTCGCCCCGAGCATCGGATAGCGGCCGATCGAGCGCGGGTGCAGGCCGGACGGGCCCAGGACGTGGATCGGCGAGAGCACCTCCTGCACCGGCCCGGTCCACGCTCGCAGCTCTCCTCCGATCAGCCAGACGCGCTGGTCGAGCGGGGCGATCCGGTGCGCGGCGGGGATGTCGTCCTCGGCAGGGAAAATCCCGGCGAGCTTCTCGGCGACGTTCATGGGCGCCTCCTCGGTCGACGCGGATCGGGGCGAATCGCAGGCAAGGCCCGCACGCGCCGTCCCGGGGGCTGCTTGCAGGCGCGGGGGATTGTACCGGGCAGGAGGCGCGGCGGGCCAGGAAAGCGGTCGCCCCGTCGCCTTGCCTGGATCGTGTCCCGCGTGGTCGGGACGCGCGCCGACGCCGGGCGCGCCTGCGAACCTCCTTGCTTGTGCCCCCGCGGCGGTCGTAGGATGCCGGCGTCGAATGGGAGGAACGAGCATGTCGATGCTGCGCGCAGCATGCGCTGCGGGATTCGCGCTGATGCTGGCCGCCGGGACGGCCTGGGCTCAACCGGTGCCGCCGGGCGTGGACGTGGAGCGAGACGTCGAATTCGGCAGGGGCGGCGACGTGCCGCTCATGCTCGACATATGGCGGCCGGCCAAGCCTGCGGAGAGTCCGCGCCCGGTCATAGTGGCGATCCACGGGGGCGGCTGGGCCGGGGGCGACAAGGCCGAGGCCGCGTTCGCGGCGGTCGGCTTCGTCCAGCGCGGCTACGTGGTGGCGAGCGTGAACTACCGCCTGAGCGCGACCGCGCTCTTCCCCGCGGCGGTCGAAGACTGCAAGTGCGCGGTCCGCTGGCTGCGGGCAAACGCGAAACGGCTGGGGATCGACCCCGACCGGATCGGCGCGATGGGCGCCTCCGCGGGCGGGCACCTCGCGCTCATGCTCGGCTGCGCCGACCGCACCGCCGGGCTGGAAGGCAAGGGCGGAAACGACGGCGTGTCGAGCTGGGTGAAGGCGGTGAGCTCCTGGTGCGGGCCCGCGGACTTCGTGCGCGGCGAGTTGGAGTTCGCCCCGAACATACGCCCGCTGCTCGTGAATTTCCTCGGCGGGCCGTGCGCCGAGAAGCCCGAACCGTATCGGCACGCCTCGCCGATCACCCATGCCTCGTGGGACGACCCGCCGATGCTGCTCGTACACGGCGACCAGGACTCGGTGGTGCCCTTCGAACAGTCGGAGCGGATGCACGCGCGGTTGAAAGAGCTGGGGGTGGACGTGGAATTTGTGCGGGTCCGGCACGGCGAGCACGGTATGAACCCGGTGGGAGCGCCCGCGACCGAACCGCCGTTCGCGGAGGTGGTCGAGCGGACGTTGGCGTTCTTCGACCGGCACCTCGAGTAGCGAGCCGCGGCCCGGCGCGGACTCCGCCATGCACCCGGGGGATCGGCCGATGACGCGGATTCAGCGCCCCGCGACCCGCGGATAGCGCCACGGAACCGAGAGCGTGAGCACGCGCGTCGCCGTGGCCGCCAGCCGCGCGCCGTCGTCGCCCGCGGGGGCCCCCCACGACCCGTCCGCGCCCTGGCCCGCGAAGAGCTCCGGCCGCACCGAGTCGATCCACGCGCGCCAGGCCTCCCCGCCGTGCTGGAAGAGCGCGAGCGTCCCGAAGTGCCGCAGGGCGAGGTCGCCCATGTACCCTCCGGTCCCCGGCCGCGAAGCCAGCACCAACGCGGCCTGCCGGGCATCCAGATCGCGCGGACGCGCAGCCCCGCCGAGCACGCGGCAGAACATCCCGATCGCCGTCGCCGCCGGCGCAACGCCGCCGGCCACGCGCCCCTGCGCGTCGGTGACCGTCGCCAGCCACTCGGCCGCCCGATCCAGAGACACGTCGGCGCCGCGCAGCCCGGCCGCGTGCGCCAGCCGCAGCGCGTGCATCTGCCACACGCTGACCGCAACGTCGCAGGAGTCGGCGCGGACCGCGGAGCCCCAGCCGCCCGCCTTCGACTGCGCGTGGACGATGTAGAGCACCGCCGCCACTGCGGGCTGCCGCAGGCGCTCCTCGCCCGTCATCAGCCAGGCTTCGAGGAGCGCAGACGCGGCGATCCCGTGGTCGAGCAGACCGGATTCGGCCTCCGCGCCGAGCCGGCCGTCGTGGCCCTGCTGCTGCACCAACCGATCGAGTGCGCGGCGCAAAGTCTCGCGATGCTCGCCCGCCGACCCCGTGTGCCCGTTGGCCAGGAAGGCGAGCACCGCCAGCCCGGTAATGCCCGTGTCCTGCCCGCTCTTCCCGCCTTCGGTCGCGGGGTCCCAGCCGCCGTCGTTGCGCTGGCGGGCGGCCAGCCACGCCAACCCGCGCTCCGCCGCGGGCGCGACGCCGCCGGCCCCGGATTCCACCGCGGCCCGCTGCCGCCCCGCCGCCGTGCGCAACTCGACCAGCCCGAGGATCGGATCGTCGAGCTTCTCGTCCGGATCTCCCAGGCTCCACAGCCGCGGGGCATCCGACCGCGCGGTCTTCTTCCCGCCGGTGTTGCCCGCGGCGAGACTGGAGCCGCCGCCGGAGCCGTCTCCCGGACCGTCGGATTCGGTTGCGTTGCGATAGAAGTACACCGTCAGCGCGACGAACAGGAGCAAGTGGGCCACCACCGAGACCGCCCACATCGGCGCGCCCGAGAATCGCGCGCGCAGGACCCGCACCAGGACCGTCCACGCAGGGACGGTCGCTTCGCGTCGGACCCGCTCGGGCCGCGCCGCCGGGAGCGCGACCATCACCTGCTCGACGAACGCGGGCGTGGGCTCCACTTCGGGCACGCCGCGCACCAGCGAGAAGATCCGCTGGAGCGAGACCATCTCGCGGCGGCAGTCGGCGCAGGCGGAGAGGTGCTCGCGCGCCGAGTCCATCTCGGGAGCGGCGAGCAACTCCTTCGCGTAGCCGATCAGGTCGTAGGGTTGATGACACTGCATGGCGGTCGCTATCTGATCGTCACCCCGAGGATCTCGCGCAGTCGCAGGATCGCATTGTGCATCCGCGATTTCACGGTCCCCACCGGAATGCCGAGCACCTCCGAAATCTCCTGGTACTTCATCCCCTGCTGCTCGCTCAGGACGAGCACGAGGCGCTGCTCCTCCGGCAACTGCTCGATCGCGGCCTGGACGTCGCGGATCGCCTCGCGGTCCATCAGGACCTCTTCAGGCGGCTTCTCGTCCCCCGCGACCAGGCTGGCCGCCGTCGTGCCTCCTTCGTCGTCTCCCACCGGCGCATCGAGCGATTGGGACCGCGGGTGGTTCCCCTCGACGCGCAGCCAGTCGATCCACAAGTTCTTCGCCACGCGATACAGGAAGGTCGTGAACTTGGCTTGGGCTTCGTAGGTGCCCGCGTGGGAGAAGATCTTGAGGAACACCTCCTGTGCGAAGTCCTCCGCCCGCTGCCGATCCCAGAGCAGGCGGAAGAAAAAATTGACCAGCGGGCGTTGGTGCCGCCGAACCAGCTCGGCGAAGGCATCGCGGTCGCCTTGCCGGGTCGCCAGCATCAACTCCACGTCGTTCAGGGGCATCGTTCAACCACCCGAGGCCATACCAACGAGAGATCGGCGCCGAAGTTCATCGCGCCGGAGCCATCTCCGCCATTTTTTCCATAATTCCTTGGTACCGAACACCATGCGGAATGAGCATGGCCCGGCGGGCGCCTCCGGTGGGAGCCAATTGCAACTCCAGGTGGTCGCTGCCGTTGAAGCCGTCGGCGCGGTCCCCCCATTCCACCACTACCACCCCCTGGCTTGCCGTATCCCAATCCAAATCATAGAGTTCCGAAGCCTTGGGGAGCCGCGCGAGGTCGTAGTGGAAGAGCGGGACCCGGCCGCGATAAATGCAGAGCAGGACGAAGGTCGGACTGACCACGCGCGTCGCCGGGTCCACCCCGAGGCCAAGCGCGATGCCGCGGGTCAACGTGGTCTTGCCCGCGCCATAGTCGCCGACCAACGAGACCAGGTCGCCGATGTCGAGCACCGCCCCGAGAAGAAGTCCCAGGCGCACGGTCTCCGAGGCGTCCGGGAGATTCAACGTGAGCGGCGGCATGTGATCGATCCCTGTGCTCGCGCACTGCTACATTCGATGCTGATACCCGTGCGGCAAGAGCCGGGCCTTCGCGCCCTGCGGACCCTCGATCCAGGCGCCCGGCTCTCGCGTGATCGTCCCGATCCGCGTCACGCGCACGCCGCCGAACGAGCGGCCGTCGACGTGCCTTGCCTCGCGTTGGGGAACGGTGAAGAGCAGTTCGAAGTCCTCGCCGTCGTGCAGCGCGTGATCGAGCGAGGAGCGGCCGCTGCGCCGCGCCAGCTTCCGCGCCGCGGCCGAGACCGGAAGGCGGTCCGCCTCGATCCGCGCGCCCACGCCGCTTTCCTCCAGCACGTGCCCCAGGTCGGTGGAAAGCCCGTCGCTCAGGTCGATCATCGCGTGCACGCACGCCGCGCGGCGCAGCGCCAGGGCCGCGGCAACGCGCGGCGCGAAGCGCAGGTGCTTCCCCAGGATCGACCCGCCCAGCGTGCCGGTCACGCACACCGCATCCCCCGGCCGGGCCCCCGAACGCAGGATCGGCCGCGTCCCGCGCGGCGCGACCCCGAGCAGCGTGATCGCGACCACCAGCCCGCCCGCGTGCGAGTTGGTGTCACCCCCCACCAGCTCCACCCGGCTCGCCCGCGCCGCGCGAGCGATCCCCGCAACCAGCGCCTTCGCCGCCTTCACCCCGAGCCCGCGCCGCAGCCCGATCGCCGCCACTGCAAACCTCGGCACGCACCCCATCGCCGCCACGTCGCTCACGTTCACGTTGAGCGCCTTCTCCCCGACCCACCCGATCGGCTCTCGCGCCAGGTCGAAGTGAGTCCCCTCCAGGATCATGTCGGTCGTCACCACCCAGCGGGCGCCGGCCCCAGATACCACCGCAGCGTCGTCCCCGATCCCCGTTTCCACCCCCGCCCTGCGCGGGAACCGCACTCGCAGCCAGGCGATGAACCGGGCTTCGTCCGACCGGGATGGGGGCATAACAAGTACCGTGCGGTAATGGAGTTCCGTCACTTCTAACCCTAGCAGAGGGGACCTCGGTTGTCAATCGGAGATTCCCCCCCGGGCCCCGATCGCCCGCGCCGCCGGGCCTCGCCAACGAAAAACAAAAACTTGACCAGATTCCAGAGCGCTGCTATCATCCCCGCGCACCATTCCCCGGGGGTAAGGAGTGTCGCGGGTCTGGTCCCGCCCCTCCGCGTACACGGAGGTTTCCATGGCGGTCCGGCTCACCGGTCGGCACTTCCTGAGCCTGTTCGACTACGCTCCGGAAGAGATCTACCAGATCCTCGAGCTGGCGGCCCGGGTCAAGCAGGACTTCTACGCCGGACGCCGCGAGCCGATCCTGCGCGGTCGCGTCCTCGGGATGATCTTCCAGAAGCCGTCGACCCGCACGCGCGTCTCCTTCGAAGCGGGGATGATCCACCTCGGCGGCAGCGCGGTCTACCTTTCCTCCCGCGACATCCAGCTGAGCCGTGGCGAATCGGTGGCGGACACGGGACGCGTGCTCTCGCGCTTCTGCGACGCGCTCTTGGCGCGCGTCTTTGGCCACTCGGACGTGGTCGACCTGGCGAAGCACAGCCGCGTCCCGGTGATCAACGGCCTGAGCGACTTCAACCACCCGTGCCAGATCCTGTGCGACCTGCTCACGCTGTGGGAGAAGCGGCGGCAGCTCGCGGGGCTGAAGCTCGCGTACGTCGGGGACGGCAACAACGTGGCTCATTCCTGGATCGAGGGCGCCTGCAAGATGGGGCTCGACCTGCGCATCGCCACGCCGGAGGGGTACGAGCCGAGCATGGACGTACTCCAGCAGGCGCAGCCGGAGTTCGCGCGCCACGGCGGCCGCGCGTGGGTGACCCATGACCCGGTGGAGGCGGTGAAGGGCGCCGACGTCATCTACACCGACGTGTGGGCGAGCATGGGCCAGGAGGCCGAGCACGAAGCGCGGGTGAAGATATTTCGGCCGTATCAGGTGAATGCGAAACTGGTGGCCGCGGCGGGCTCCGGCGTCCAGGTCATGCACTGCCTGCCGGCGCATCGGGGCGAAGAAATCACGGACGAGGTGGTCGACGGTCCCGCGTCGATCGTCTTCGACCAGGCGGAGAATCGGTTGCATGGACAGAAGGGACTTCTGCTCTACCTGATGGGGGCTTGATCTTGAACTCTCTCGAACCGCTGTTCACGCCGCGCTCGCTCGCCATTGTCGGCGTGACGGAGAACCCCGAGAAGCTCGGCCACCTGCTGCTCAAGAACCTTCTCGACTCCGGCTTCCTCGGCGAGCTGCACGCCGTGTGCGCGACCGGAGGCGAGGTGCTGGGCCGGAAGACGCTGCCGAGCCTCAAGGAGGTCAAGGGGGAAGTCGACCTGGTCCTGCTCACGGTGCCGAACCCGGAAACGATTTCCGCGCTGCGCGAAGCGGCGCGGCTCGAGCCGAAGGTGGTGGTGGTGCTCTCCTCGGGCTTCGGCGAGACCGGGCTCGCGGGCAAGAAGGTGGAGCGGGAGATCCACGCGCTGTTCCACGGCACCGGCACGCGGGTGGTGGGGCCCAACTGCCGGGGCGTGTACGACGCGCACAACCGGCTGAACGCGACGCTGTACCGCGAAGTGCCGCGCAACCGCGGCAACATTTCCTTCGTGACGCAGAGCGGTTCATACGGAGCACTTCTGTTTCAAGAGGTGCGGCAGCGCGGCCTGGGCATCTCGAAGTTCGCTTCGATCGGCAACCAGATCGACCTCGACCACACCGATTTCCTGGAAGCCCTGGGCATGGACGATCGTACCGACGTGATCGGCCTGTTCGCCGAGGAGATCAAGGGCGGCGCGCGCTTTGTCCAGGTCGCGGCCGAGATCTCGATCAAGAAGCCGATCGTGCTCTTCAAGGGCGGGCGCACCGCCGCCGGGAGCAAGGTGGCGGAAGCGCACACCGGGTCGGTCTCGGGCAGCAGCGAGGTCTTCGAGGCGGCGGCGCGGCAGGCGGGGATCCTGCTGGCGCGCGACACGGAGCACTTCTTCGACACGATCGCGGTCTTCTCGGCGATTGCGCGCAACCTCCCGGCGAACGAGAACGTCGGGGTGCTGGCGGTCTCGGGCGGGCCGACGGTGACCGCTGCGGACCTGTGCGAGGAGCTCGGGCTGCGGCTCGTGCCGCTCGAACCCTCCGCGCGGAAGGCGGTGCGCGCGCTGATCCCGGAGTCGGGCTCGGACGTGAACCCGGTGGACATGACCCCGGAGATCGACCCGATCCATTACGGTCCCTGCGTCGACGCGGTGCTCGGCGACAAGAACGTCTCGGGCTGCGTGGTGATCGACGTCGGCGTGGACCGGCCCGAGCTGGCGCGGGCGGTGGTCGACGGCCGCGCCAAGACCAGCAAGCCGGTGGTGGCGTTTCTCGCCGGGGTCCCGGAGGTGGCGTCGACCTTCGTACGCGCGGGCATTCCGATCTTCCCCTCGCCCGAGCGCGCCGTGCGCGCTTACCACGCGCTGGTGTCGTACCGCAAGATGCTCGAGGTGCAGAAGCGCAAGGGGATCATCGCCCGACCCGCCACCCTAACCCCGACCAAGGCTCCGGGGAAGGGGAAGCCCAAGCCGCTGCGTCCGGTTGCGCTCGCTGCCGCCGACGCCAAGGCCCTGCTCGCGGAAGCCGGCCTTCCGGTGCTGCACGAGGCGATCGTGCACGGCCTGAAGGAGGCCGGGGTTTTCGTCGAGGAGCATGGCTGGCCGGTGGCGCTGCGGGTGAGGGGAAAGAAGCCCACCGCGGACGGCGCGATCGCGGACATCGGCTCGCGCAAGGAGCTCGAGCGGGCGCTCCACGCCCTGCGGCACAAGGCGGGCAAGGCGGGCCTGGTGCTGGAGCGGCACGTGCAGCGGATCGAAGGCGAGCTCAGAGTGGTGGGCTGGCGCGACCCGGTGTTCGGCTGTGCCCTGCGTGTCGGCCTTTCCGGCGCGTTCTCCGAGATCCTGCGCGACGTAGCGATCCGGGTGTGCCCGATTCGGCGCACCGAGGCGGAGGGGATGCTGCAGGAGCTCCTCGGGTGGCCGCTGCTGGCCCATTCGCTGGCGACCGCCCGTCTGGAGCCGGTGAAGGTCGCCGAGGTGCTGGTCAAGCTCTCGGACCTCCTGGTCGCGCGCGCGGACCTGGCCGAGCTGGTGCTGGATCCGGTCGGCCTCGCCCGGGGCAAGGTGCTCGTGATCGGCGCGACCGGGACCGTGCTGCGCTGATAGTAGGCGCCGGCTGAGATCCCTCCCGTCGCGGTCTGAGTGGCGCGGTCGCATCCACTTCCTTGCGGCTCCTCTCCGCTGGTTTGCCTCGTCGCCGCGCCGCCCCGGTTACCCGCCGGCCGTCGACGCGGAATCGCTGCATCTTCGCTGCGTTGTTGCCTTGACCGGAAGCGATCCGGTATCATGGTGCGCGACGGGAGTCGATAGGGGTTGCCGGGAATGCCGAACGACGAAGGGAAGCCGGGACCGGCACACGATCCGGTCCTGGTCGCGACCGCGCCCCAGAACGCGGGAGCGGCGCGTCCACCGATCCGGATCAACATCGACCAGCTGCATATCGCCTTGGTCTGGCGGGATCCGGGCTCGACCTATGTGCTCGACCTGCAGACCGGCGAAGTCTTCCTGCACCACTACAATGCCGATGCCGCGCGGGATGCCGAAGTGCGAACCCACACCGAGCGCTACCACCCCATCCGGCCGATCGACCCCAAGCATTCCTACCAGGCGGTGGCGGATTTCGTGGAGTTCCTGCCCGAGTCGCCGGTGAGGAACCAGCTGCGCGCGACCATCCTGGGGAAGGGCGCGTTCCGGCGGTTCAAGGATTTCGTCGCCGGGCATCCGGCGGAGAAGGAGCTCTGGCTGATCTTCAAGGAACAGCGCGAGATGTCCTACGTCGAGCAGTGGCTTGCGCTGCTCCCGTATCCCCACGAGCCCTACGATCCCTTCGCCGAGCGGCGCAAGGCCCGCCTCGATTCGATCGAGAACCTGCGCAGCAAACGGGTGCGGATCCGCCGGGTCGACCACCTGCACCTGCGCGTGCAAGATCTCGCGGCGGCGCGGGACTTCTACCAGGAGCTGCTGCAGCTGCCCGCGGCCGAGACGACCCCGCTCGCCGCGCCCGGTGAGGCCGGATCGTGCCTGCGCTGCGGCAATCTGGAGCTGCACCTGGTGCACGATCCGCAGATGAGCCGCGCCGAATCGGGAGGCGCTCCGGCGCTGGCATTCGAGGTGGCGAGCCTGGCGCAGGCCCGACAGGCTCTCGAATCCGCCGGCGTGGCGGTCGGGCCCGAAGAGGTTCTGCCCGGCGGGCGGCGCGCGCTCCTCGAAGACCCGAGCGGCAACCGGATCGAGTTGCTGGAGCCCGCCGCCGCGATCGAAGCCCCGGTCTGACCGCGCGAATGGCAAAGCCAGCGATCTTCCCCCCGCCCGTCCCCGGCGACTCGCGCTGGAAGATCCCCTACGGGGGGCTGGTGCTGTCCGTGGTCGTGGCCGCCTGGCGGCGCGAACAGTGGCTGATCGCGCGAGGCCCGACCGCCGTCGGGCGCCCCCGGCCCGTCCTCCCCAGCGTCGTCCTCTCGCACGGAGAGCCGCCGGTGCGCGGCGCGCGCCGCCTGCTCCGGTCGCTCGGGTTGAGGCCAGGCGCCCCGATCCTGGTCGGCGCGTCGTCGCGCCGGGCCCGGCGCGGACACTGGGACGTCGCATTCGTCTTCGCCGCGCCGGTCATGGGCCGGACCCAGAAGACGCGCCACGCGGAGGAGCCCGACTTCCGCGACGCCCGGGACCCGGCGGTGGCTTCCGCCTTCCGCGCGGCCGGGATCTCGCTTACGGAGGTCGAGCGGCG
>Ga0209514_10001540_pt1 | contig 39199 bp, 33 predicted proteins | sample Subgrocontami58m_FD_187452 | JGI IMG/M metagenome (GOLD analysis project Ga0209514, IMG submission 187452) | Subsurface groundwater microbial communities from S. Glens Falls, New York, USA - GMW37 contaminated, 5.8 m (SPAdes) (version 3) | ecosystem: Environmental > Aquatic > Deep subsurface >...
CGGCGCGCGTACAGCCGAAGCCCGTCGGCGGCGCGACGATACACGCCGTTCCCGGGAGGGTGGGCGCACAGTGGAGGCTGAATCCGCGACGCTCCTCCGGCGCAATCTCGAATCCCGGGGTGCGCGCCTCGAGGGATTGCGGCTTGACGCGCGCGGCCGGAAAGCGCGAGGCGGCCCGCGGTCGGCTCCGCGAGGCGTGCGCGGGGGATGGGGGGAGCTGAGCATTGCCGCCATGCACTCGCCGTTGTCCTCGGGATCGACGCGGCGTATGATGCACTCATTCGCCGACGGCTTCCCGCCGCATCCACCAGGAGTGAATCGGGTCATGACGGACGTGTTCCTCGAGGGCGTCGCGACCTTGGACGACCTCCTGCACCGCCTGGGCGAAGTCCCAGCTTGCCGGGTCCGATTCCGCCCGCTCCCGGGCACCGCCACCGAAGACGACGTGCTCGCCGTCGAACGTCGGGAAAACCTACTGTGCGAATTGGTAGACGGCGTGCTCGTGGAGAAAGCCATGGGATATCGCGAGTCCCTGCTCGCCGCGGCGCTGATCCACCTTCTCCGGGCGTTCGTGCTTCCACGTAATCTCGGCCTGGTGAGCGGCGCCGACGGCATGATGCGGCTCGGCCCGGGGCTGGTACGAATCCCGGACGTGGCATTCGTGTCCTGGGAGCACCTTCCCCACCGTAGAGTGCCGATCGAGGCGATCCCGGCATTGGCCCCTGACCTTGCGGTCGAGGTGCTCAGCCCGGGGAATTCCGCGGCAGAGATGCTGCGGCAGCGGCACGAGTATTTCGCGGCCGGGGTTCGCCTGGTCTGGTCCGTCGATCCCGACTCGCGGACCGTCGAGGTGTACAAATCACCAGAAGCGTGCGACCGGCTCACCGAGAACGAGACCCTGGACGGGGGCGCGGTGCTTCCCGGGTTCAGCCTGTCGGTGAAGGATCTGTTCGCCGAAATGGACCGCCACGGGGCGTGAGGCCACCCAGCCCGGTCTAGACGACTCGCGCCTTGACCGGCTGCCACCCGCCGCGCGCAGGCGGTACCGTTCGTCGCGGACCGGGCGCCGATCACCGGGCGGCGGAAGCGCTCGATCGCTGCAACCGCTTGCGGCGCACGGTCACGCCTTCCTCGAGCGCGGTGCCGCGCAGGTCGAGGGCCAGCCCGTCGAGGATGCGTCCGGCGCCCTCGGGATCTCCCGCGCGCGCGAACAGGTCGGCCGAGCGAAAGCCCAGGGTGGCGCGCTTCTCGCGGTCGTCGATCTCGGGGAGCAGGGCGGCGAGATGGCGCGCCGCGCGCCCGTGCTCGCCTTGCCGGGCAAAGATCTCGGCCAGGCGCCGGCGCGCCTCGAGGTCGGCCGGGTCTTCGGCCAGCGCCGTTTGGTAGAGCCCAATCGCCCGGCTCCACTCGTGCCGCCGCTCTGCGGCCTCCGCCTGGTCGTAGGTTTTGGTCACGACGATCTTGTGCTCGGAGAGGATCCACGCGCGGACGCTGTCGTAGGTGTGGCCGAACAGGCCGACCACGTAGGGAGTCAAGGTGAAGCCGAGGAAGGCCATCAGGGGGATCGACAGGAGGGGGCTCTCGGACGCCGCGAACCCGTCGCTCCCGCCGAAGGCCTGGCGAACGAAGAGAAACATGAGGACGGCCGAGCCCGCGCCGAGACCGAGGCGGAGACGGCGCGAGCGCCGCCAATGGCTGTTCGGCTCCTCGTTGCCGTGGGCGGCGTATAGGCCGATCGCGACGTTGTAGGCGGCGGCGAGCAGGAAGCAGCTCCAGAAGTCCATGACGGCAACCTCCCACGTGCGCGGCGACCGCCGCAGAACTGGAACCTGGTGGTCCCTGCCCTTACCCTTGCCCTTGCCCGCGGTTAATCATCCACCGCGGCGGCGCGGGCGACGGCGAGGCGGTCGAGCGCGGCCGGGTTGCGCATGAGGCTCTTGGCTTCCTCGCAGCCGATGTAGCCCTTCTGGTAGAGCGCCTTGAGGGAGCTGTCGAGGGTGTACATGCCCTCGCGGGCGTGGGTCTCGAGGATGGTGTAGATCTGATGGGTCTTGCCGTCGCGGATGAGGTGGCCGACCGCGGCATTGTTGCGCAGGAGCTCGGTGGCGACGATGCGGCCTCCGCCGTCCTGGGTCGGGATCAGCCGCTGGGCGAGGATGCCGAGCAGGGCCATGGAGAGCTGGGCGCGCACCTGATTCTGCTGGTGCGCCGGGAAGACGTCGAGCAGGCGGTCGATCGCCTGGATGCAATCGTTGGTGTGCAGGGTGGCGAGGACGAGGTGCCCGGTCTCGGCCGCGGTGATCGCGGCGGAGATCGACTCGAGGTCGCGCATCTCCCCCACCTGGATCACGTCGGGGGCCTGGCGCAGGACGTGGCGCAGGGCGTTGGCGAACGACAGGGTGTCGTCGCCGACCTCGCGCTGCTCGATGACGCTGCGCCGGTTGCGGTGGAGGTACTCGATCGGGTCCTCGATGGTGACGATGTGGGCGCGCTTGCGGGAATTGATCAGGTCGATCATCGCCGCCAGCGTGGTGGACTTGCCGTGGCCGGTCGGACCGGTGACGAGGAAGAGGCCCTGCTTGGCCATCGCGAACTCCTCGAGCACCGGGGGCAGGGCGAGTTGGTCGAGGGTGGGGACGACGTTGGGGATCAGTCGGAAGGCCCCGCCCACCGAGCCACGCTGCCAGAAGGCGTTGCCGCGGAATCGATGCTCGCCCTCGACGAAGAAAGAGAAATCGAGCTCGCGCTGCTTCTCCAGGCGGGCGATCTGCTCGTCGCGCAGGATGCCGTAAATCATCCGCTTGGCGTCTTCGTCGGCGAGCGAAGGGACCTTGAGCGGGATGAGCTCGCTGTTGATGCGAAACAGGGGCGGGGAGCCCGCGGTGATGATGACGTCCGAAGCCTCGCGGTCCGCCGCCGCCTTGAAGATCGTGATCAGGTCCATCGCGCGCACTCCTCACGGGCTTGCCTTTTCCCTTGAGATGCGCGGCGGGCGGGAAGATCACGCGGGATTCGGGGCTTCGAGCAGCGAAACTTCGCGGTGGCGAAAGGCCTCTCCGTCCCACTCGATGTAGGAGCCGACGCCGTTCCACTCGCCGAGGACCATGAGGGTGCCGGTGCGCCCGGCCAGGTCGAAAGTGCGGGTGCCGGCGCGGTGGAGGTGGCCGCAGATGATGCGGTCGAATCCCTGGCGGAAGACGCGGCGCACCGCGGCGGGCGTGAAGCCGGAGGCCCTCACCCGGGCCGGGCCGCGCCGCGACAGCCCGCGGGCGCGCCGGGCGATCTCGCGGGTCACCCAATGAGGCAGCGCGCGGTAGAGGGCGAGCGCCCAGCGTGCGCGAGAGATCCGGCGCCAGACATGGTAACGGACGTCGGCGGTGCAGAACTGGTCGCCGTGGATGAGCCAGACGCGCTCGCGACCGAACTCGGCCGCCTCGGCGTCCCCCATGACCCGGACCCCGGTGGCACGGGCGAAGTCGCGCGCCACGTGGAAATCGCGGTTGCCGTGGACGAAGTGGACCTCCATTCCCTCGCCGGTGAGCTGGCGGAGCTTGACCAGGGTGTCCCGATGCTCCGGGTCGAGGAGGTGGGCGGGACCGATCCAATAGTCGAACACGTCGCCCAGCAGATAGAGGCGGGAGGCGTTCCCCCGCAGCCCGTCGAGGAAGGCGAGAAACCGGCGGGTCAGCTCGGGGCGCTCGGCGCTCAGGTGGACGTCCGAGAGGAAGATCGCCCGTTCCAAGGGGGGCTCCTGGGTCATCCGGGCGAGGCGCGAGGAGGAGGCGATGCCCAGACGCATCGCCGACAGGCAAGCCGCGAGGACGGCCCCGTGGGCCGTCCGGGAGCGGCGCGACAGACGAGGGGAGCAACGAAGCCCGGCGCGAAAAGCGGCCGGCCCAACCCAGGAGATCACGTTTGAAGGCCCACTAGGGCCCGGGGGCGGCCGCGAGCGCGTCCAGCGCCTGTTGGCGATCCGCGAAGACGGGGATCGACTCGGGCACGCCCATGCGCTCCAGCAGGGTGGTCACCTTCTCGTTGGGGCTGAAGATGACGATGCGCTTGCCCGCCTTGTCGAAGGCGTCCAACTGGGAGAGGATCAAGCCGAAGGCCGCGCTCACCAGCGACTGCGTCTCCGAGAGATCGAGCACGAGGTCGTGCAGCCCGCGCTTGGCATAGCCCTGGAAGAACAGCGCGAGGGAATCGACGCCCGCGCGGTCCACCTTGTCGGCGACGACGAGGATGTGGATGGGCCCCTTTTCCTTGAGCGTGAGCTTCACGGAATCCCTCCGCTTGTGCGACCGCTGCCACTGTACCCCCGATGGGAGCCGGCGATCAACCGAATTGTGCGGTGGCAGGTGCGCGATCGGGTGCGGACGGACGAGGGCCGGCCGCGCCCGATGCCGCGGTTGCGGCCGGCGATGTCCGATCTCGAAGGGGCGCGGGGCGGCTGTCCGCGCAAACCCCAATGCCCAAAGCGCGGCGAGGCATGGGAGGTGCTTCCCCCGACAGCGTCGGATTTGCGACTGAGAATCTTCGCTGGGCGCGGAGAATCTCACGGATAGTAGAACAGTAGAACAGATCCCGGCTTGCACTCCTCACCGAGGGAATGCTATCCTCGGACGAACCGATCCACAGATCCCGTGTGAGGAGGACGTCGCGTTCTTCCCGATGGACAAGATCAAGCTCGTCGTGAGCGACTTCCACATCGGCCGGGGCAGGTATCTGGCGGACCGGACGCCGAACCCGCTCGAGGACTTCTTCCACGACGAGAAGTTCGCGGAGTTCCTGGAATGCCACTCGACGGGGGACTATCGCGACAGCGACGTGGAGCTGATCCTGAACGGCGACTTTCTCAACATGCTGGAAGTGGACGAGGACGAGGTCTTTCCCGAGGTCCTCACGGAGCGCGTCGCCGTCGAGAAGACAGGTAAGATCCTGGACGGCCATCCCGAGCTGTTCGGCGCCATGGGCGCGTTCCTGGCCACGGACCGCCACCACATGGCCTTCGTCGTCGGCAATCACGACGCGGGTCTGCTGTGGCCGGGCGTCCGGGAACTCGTGCGCCGGCGCATCTCACCCCGGGTCCGGTTTTACGACGTGGCCTACGTCTTCGACGGCTTCCACGTAGAGCACGGCCAGCAGTTCGAGGAGCTCGTGCGGCTGGATCCCGACGCCATCTTCGTGACCGAGGGGGTGCCGGCGCCGATCCTGAACCTTCCCTGGGGCGCCTACTTCGTGGCCGATTTCCTGAACGGGATCAAGAAGGAGCGTCCCTTCTTGGACAAGATCCGTCCGTTTTCGAACTACCTCGCATGGGCGATGATCTTCGATTTCCGCTTCGCCGTCCGGACGATCCTGCGCATGGTGGCGTTCTACTTCCGGAACCGGTTCCACCGCAGCGCCTACCGGCGGGAAAAGTTCGTGCTCACGCGCCGCAGTGTGTGGAGCGTCAGCCTCTCGGCCTCGCTCGACGCGTGCGCGCGGAAGATCCTCGAATCGACCGACTGCCACACCGTCATCTTCGGACACACGCACCGCTGCCTGCACCGGCGGATGGGGCCGGACAAGGAATACCTGAACACCGGCACGTGGACCGACGTGACGATCCTGGAAATCGGCCACCTGGGAACGTCGTCGCAGCGAACCTACGTCCTGATCGAGTACCCGGATGAGGGAAGGCCGCGCGCACGCCTGAAAGTGTGGCACGGGAAGTACCGGATCGAGGAGGATGTGGTGGGCTGATCGCCGGCCTGGGCGGGGGGCTCTGGCTGCCTCCCCCGGGGGCACGTGCCGCGCGCGCCCGGCAGGTAGATGACGTAGCAAGCAGCGCTCACGCGCCAGTCGACCGAAAATCTGTTGACCTCCTTCGCCTCATGCCATATCCTACTACCCTCCGTAGTAGCTATTCCTCGACCGGGCAGGACTCGATGAAAGACGACCTCCGAGACGTCCGCCTCCGCAACCGGGGGCTCAACCGCGTGCTCGGCGATCGCGAGGCTTCCATCATGGAAGTCCTGTGGGGCCGCGAGGACGTCGCCGTGCGGGAGATCCACAAGCACATCGCCGAGCACGAGGACATCGCCTACACGACCGTGATGACCATCACCGACCGGTTGTGGCGCAAGGGCCTTCTGCGCCGCCGCAAGGAAGGCAACGCCTACCTCTATACGCCGGTGGCCACGCGCGAGTCGTTCATGGCTTCGTGCCTGGAACGAATCCTGACGTCGTTCCTCCCCGACATGACCGAGACTTCCCTGAGCCGCTTCGTCGACAACCTTGCGAACGAAAAGCCCGGGCTGCTCGACGATCTGGAGCGGCTCGTGCGCGAGCGAAAGGCGAACCCGTGACCGACCTGCTGATCGCCGCCGTGGGATTCGCGCTCGCCTATCAGGCGACGGCGCTGGCGGGGTCGCGCTTCGCGCGGCTTCTCTCCGGTACGGGAGCGCTGCTGGCTCCACTGGTCGTGGCGACACTGACCACGGTCGCCATCCTCCTGCCGCACGCGCTCGGCAAGCTCGCCGGGACGCCCCATTCCCCGACCGAATTCGACGCGCACATCCCCGGATCTCCTTCGCCCTGGGCGCTCGCCCTCCTCGCCTTCTTCGGCGGGCGCGCGCTGCTGCGGCTCTGGGTCGAAGCCTGCTTCGCCGTGCGACTCCGCTCCGCCCGGGTGCCGATCCCCGCTGCCCTCCAGACCCGGTTCGCGCGCGTCGCGCACCGCTTCCACACCGTCGCGCCGGACACCCGGCTTCCCGAAATCGGTCTGCACGCCTGCGACGAAGCGCGCGAGCCGTTCGTCCGGGGCTGGCTCCGCCCCCGCGTTTACCTGCACCGGGAAGTCGCTGCCCGCGTGGCGGAGGACCACCTGCTCGCCGTCCTGCTCCACGAAGCCGGCCATGCGCGCCGCGGCGACACGCTCGTCGCCCTCCTCTATTCGCTGGCCGTGAGCCCCTTGGACCTGGGCCGGGCCGGACGGGAGCGCTTCGCCCGATGGCGCGTGCAGAGCGAACTGGCGTGCGACGACTTCGCCGCCGGCCGGGTGGGCTCCGGACTCGGGATCGCCGAAGCCATCGTCGCCGTCGCCCGCCTCGCCCAACCGTCCCCGCGCCCGGCCCGGGGCCCGGCCTTCTCCTCCGCACAGTTCGCCCGGCTGCGCATCCAGCGGCTGCTCCGCCGGGATTCCCGCCCGCGCACCCGGCCCGAGCCTTCCTGGCGCCTCCCCGCGGCCGCGCTCCTGCTGCTGGTGGTCGCCACCAGCGTGAGTTTTCCCCGCCTCGGCCTGGCCTTTTTCTGCTTCTGGGAGCACATCGTCGGCGTGTATTGTCTCGGGTAGCGTCGTTCCGTTTTTTTTTCGAAAGGCCTACTACACGGTGTCGTACGAACGCCCCTCGCCCAGGCCCGGAGATCCGCGATTGGGCCGCCACCGCACGGCGTGGATGGCGCTCGCCGCGGCGGTCGCCGGCTGTACCTCCTACCAGGCCAAGCCGCTCGACCCGCCCGCGATCCTCGCCGAAGTCGATCGCCAGCGCCGGGGCGACGATGCCGCGTCCACCGCGGAGAGCGCCGCCGAGGCGGCCTTCACCTTCGCCCAAGCCGCCCGCTGGATGGCCGAGCACGGGCCGGACCTGCGCGAGGCGCGCAGCCAGTACGAAACCGCCCTGGCGGTTTCACGCGTGCCGACTCCGCTGCCGAACCCGACGATCCAGGCGGGCCTTCAGCATGCATTCGGCCCTGACGTGGGGCCGATCCGCCGGGTGCAGCCGTTCGGCGGCCTCGGGCTCACCCTGCCGCTCGGGCGCACCCGCGCGTGCCAGAACGAGCTCAATCGCGTGATCGCCGAGCGACTCCATGTGGAACTGGAGGCGCGCCACCGGGAGATCTACCTCGACCTCCGGCGGAGCTACGCCCAGTGGTGCGTCGCCGCGGCGCGCATCGAGACCGGCAAGAAAGTCGGAGAGTCCTTCGGGAAATCCGTGGCGCTCTCGCGCCAGCTCGTCGAGGCCGGGGTCGCCACCTCGCTCGACGTGGGGCTGCTCGAGCTGGAGCAGGGACGCGCGGAGGCCGCGGTCCTGAGCGCGCGCCACGACCTCGCCGGCTTGGAGCGAGAGCTGTCCAGGCTCATCGGCGTCCACGCAGAGCGCTTCGTCGCGCCCTCGGAGCCGCTCCTGCCGGACCTGCCCGACGAGCCTCCTGCGCCCGGGGAATTGATCGCGGTCCTCCTGGACCACCATCCCGCGCTGGCGCGCTTGCGCGCGCAGTATGAGGAAGCGGAAGCCACGCTGCGGTTGGAGATCGCGCGCCAGTGGCCGGACTTGCAGATTGGAACTCCCTTCAGCTCCGACCCCGACGTGCGCAGGACGGTGATCGGCCTGTCGCTCGGCCTGGAACTGCCGCTGCTAGACCGCAACCAGCCGGGGATCGCGAAGGCGCATCACCAGCGCGAGGAAGTGCGGTTGAAGTACGAGGCCGCGGCGAACCGGGCGTTGGCGGACATCGAGGGCGCCCGGCAAGCCGCGGCGCGGGCCGCGGACGAATGGCGCTTCGTGCGCCAGACGCTGCTGCCGCGCGCCGAGAAGAACGTCGATTTGGCCCAGCGTCAGCTCCAGGCAGGGTCGGGGGACACGCTCGGGTTCCTGACCGCCCAGCGCGCCCGGGCGGAGCTGGTGGTCGAGGCCCTGGAGGCTGAGCTCTCCCTGCGGGAGGCGTGGGTCGATCTGGAGCAGGCGATCGGCAAGCCGCTGCTCCACTTCCCCGGAGAGTCGGATGCCGGCCGACCCGGCGCGGCGCAACCCGAAGTCGCAGCGCCCAGCGCGACGCCCGAATCCCCCGAGACGTCCGCGACACCCGAGAGACCCGTACGGAGGAGACTGCGCTGATGGGACGGATGCTCCTGCTCCTCTTCGTCGCGGTTCTCTGCACGGTGATCGGCCTGGGCTCCGGCTGGTTCGCCGCGCGGCAGAAGTCCGGCGCGGGAGGCGGCCACGCAGAGCATGCCGGAGAGGGGCCTGGGGAGAAGCCCGACGACCACGAGGCTGAGAAGCCGAAGCTCTCGACCCAGACGCTGGCCAACCTCGGCGTGACCGTCGCGGACGCGGAAACGACGACCTGGGTGAGGTACCGGAGCGTCCCCGCGGTGGTGGCCACGCCCGTGACCGCCCGGCTCCCGCTGCACGCGCCGTTGGGAGGTCGCGTGATCGAGGTCCACGTGCAGGAGCACCAGGTCGTGACCAGCGGGTCGGTGGCCGTGACGCTGGTGCGCGACGCGCTGCCGCGTCCCAATCTCGCCCTTACCGACCAGATCCTGAAGCCCGCCATCGAGGATTACCACCAAACGGTCGTCGAGTTTCGCAAAGCCCGGGGCAGCGCCGGGATCATCCAATCCGAGATCGAGCGGATCCAGAAATTCGCGGAGGCCGGCGGAGCGAATGAAGTCGCGGTGATCCCGCGCAAGAACCTGATCGACCTGCGCTACGACCTGATCCGCGCGGAACAGGAGGTCCAGGGCGCCGAGGCCGAGTTGCGGCGCCACGGCTGCACCGACGAGGGCATCGCGGACATCGCCGCGGGCGGGGCGGTCCCCGGCTTGGGCCAGCAGGTCTGGCGTCAGGCGCTGCAGCAGAATGGGCTCTGGCCGCCCGAGGCGGAGACCTTGTTTCAGGCGTTGCCGGAGAAGCTCCGCCGCTCGCCCTGGGCGGTCGCCGCGGTGGGCGAAATCACCGCCGCCAGTCTCGCCGTCGCCGAACTCTCGGGCTGGTTCGCCGCGCAGGCGGAGGCGGGGGATCACTTCCTGGAGATCGCCGGGCTCCTGCAGCAGGGCAACAGCCTCGCGTCGATCCAACTGCTGCACTCGCAAGGCGCCCTCGAGCCCGTGATGCAGATCCGGCTTCCGAGCGTCGCCGGAGTCGAGGATTGGGACGTCCGACACGTTCACGTGAAGCCCGGCCAGCGCGTCGAGCCCGGGCAGCCGCTGGCCGAGCTGGAGAACCTGCGTTCCCTCTTGCTCAAGTCCGAGCCGGTCGGCGGCGAGACGGCGTCGATCCTCGCCGCCCTGCGCGAGGACAGCGAGATCGAGGCCGTCCCGCTGGTGCCCGAAACCGGCCCGGCGATGAAAGGGCTGAGGGTCAGCCGCGTGACCAGCGACGAGTCGGGGCACGGCGCGGTGGCCTACCTCGCGGTGGAGAACACCGCGCTCCAGGTGCGCGCCGATCCTCGGGTCGGCGGCAAGACCCGCACCTGGAACCTGCGTGAGGGCGTGCGCTATTTTCTGCGCGTCCCGCTGTCCCGCCTCAACGAAGTGTTCGTCATCCCCAGCGCAGCGGTCGCCGACGATGGCCCGGACAAGGTCGTTTACGTCCAGGAGGGAGATTCCTTCAAGCCCGCGAAGGTGGTGGTCCTGCACCTCGACGACGAGGTCGCCGTGCTCGACGCCAAGAAAAGCGAGATCTTCCCCGGGGACCGCCTGGTGCAGCGCGGCGCATTCGGGCTCGGTCTGGCCCTGAAGGCCGGGTCGGGCGGCGCCGACCCGCACGCGGGACACGGTCACTAGTAGGACGACCAGACCGCCACAGAGATCACAGAGGATCAGAGGGATAACGAGTTTCGCGCCTCCTTCGGGAATGGACCTCACGGGACGGCCATCGTAAGCGGTGAACCCCGACCAGGCGACAATACGATAGTGACCTCTTCCTTCCCTCGGTGTCCTCGGTGTCCTCTGTGGCTTGTCGGTGAATCCGCAGGAGCCCCTCGTGCTCAATCGCATCATCGCCTTTTCGCTGAACGGGCGCGTCCTGGTGCTCGCGGCCACCGTCATCACGGCCGCCTACGGCATCTGGGTCGCGCTGAAGATGCCCATCGACGTGCTGCCCGACCTCAACCGCCCGACCGTCACGCTCATGGCCGAGGCGCATGCCATGGTGCCCGAGGACGTGGAGCGCCTCGTCACCCGTCCGCTCGAGCAGTTACTGAACGGCGCAACCGGCGTGTCCCGCGTGCGCTCCAGCTCCGGGCTCGGGCTGGCGGTGATCTATGTCGAGTTCGGCTGGGAGACCGAGATCTTCCGCAATCGCCAGATCGTCCAGGAAAAGCTCCAACTGGCGCAGGGGAAGCTGCCTCCCGAGGTGGAGGTCGCGATGGCGCCGATCTCGAGCATCATGGGCCAGGTGCACATGATCGGCTTCGTGAGCAAGACCGGAAAGACCGACATCTCCGAGCTGCGCGCGCTGGTCGATCAGACCGTGAAGCCCCGGCTGCTGTCCGTGACCGGGGTCGCCCAGGTGGTGTCGATCGGCGGCGCGCCGCGCCAGATGCAGGTCACCGTCGATGCGGACGCGCTGCGCACCTTCGACGTCACCCTCGAAGAGGTGGCGGAGGCGGTCCGCAAGGCGAACCTCAACGCCTCGGGCGGATTCCTGCCGCTCGGCTGGAAAGGTCCGGTGGTCACCGTCACCGGCCGGGTCGAGACCGAGTCGGAGCTCGCCCTCGCGGTGGTCCGCCCCGACCCGGTCCGCCCGGTGCGGATCGGGGATGTCGCGCAGGTGACCTTCGGCCCGGCCGCGATCCGCACCGGCGAAGCGGGCGTGAGCGGGAAGCGCGGGGTGATCTCGATCGTCTTCAAGCAGCCCGCCGTGGACACGGTCGACCTGACCGAGCGCGTGAAGAAGGAATTGGCCGACCTGAAGGCCTCCATGCCCGAAGACGTCGAGATCGTCGACGACCTCTTCGAGCAGGCGATGTTCATTCACCGCGCGGTCGACAACGTCGTCGACGCCGTGCGTGACGGCTCGATCCTGACCGTGATCATCCTGTTCGCGTTTCTGCTCAACTTCCGCACCACGTTCATCACGCTCACCGCGATCCCGCTCTCGATCGCGATCACTGCGCTGATCTTCTCGGCCTCCGGGCTCACGATCAACACCATGACGCTCGGCGGCCTGGCGGTGGCCATCGGGGCGCTCGTCGATGACGCCGTCGTCGGGGTCGAGAACGTCTTCCGCCGACTGCGCCAGAACGCGGCGGCGGATAAGCCGCGCAACCGCCTTTTCGTGATCTTCCGGGCGTCGAGCGAGGTGCGCACGCCGATCCTGGTCGGCACGCTTCTGGTCGTCGTCGTCTACCTGCCCCTCTTCTTCCTGACCGGCCTCGAGGGGCGGCTGTTCACCCCGATCGGCATTTCCTACATCGTCAGCACGCTCGCCTCGCTCGTGGTGTCGCTCACGCTCACGCCGGTGTTGTGCTGGTACCTGCTCACCCCCAAGTTCGTGAGCAGGCACGGGAGCGACGGATGGCTGGTGCGCAACCTGAAAGTGCTGGCCGGGTCGGCCATCCGCTTCAGCATGGCCCACTCCGCACCGATCCTGGCGGTGCTGGTCTCCTGCGTCCTCGCCGCCGCGCTGGTGCTGGCCACGCGCGGGTCGCAGTTCCTCCCTGCTTTCAACGAAGGCACGGCGCAGATCAACCTGATCCTCCCGCCGGAGACCGGGCTGGACACGTCCGACGAGTACGGCCGGCGGCTCGAGACGATGCTGACCTCGGTGAAAGGGGTCAAAAGCGTCGGGCGGCGCACCGGACGCGCGGAAGGCGACGAGCACGCCGAAGGCGTCAATATGTCCGAGGCCATCGTCACCATCGATCCGAACGCGGGCCGGGAGCGCGAGGAGATCATCCAGGAGATGCGCGAGCGCCTCGAGGAGGAGTTCCCCGGCGTCGCCACCGCGGTCGATCAGCCGCTTGCCCACCTCCTGAGCCACCTGCTCTCCGGCGTGAATGCGCAGGTGGCGATCAAGATCTTCGGACCCGACCTCGACGTCCTCCAGCGCACGGCACAAGAAGTGGAGAACGCCATCCGGGGAGTGCCCGGGGTCAAGGACCTGTACACCCAGCCCCTCGTCTTGATCGACCAGGTCGCGGTCGAGCCCCGGCGCGAGCGGCTCGCCGCCGCCGGGTTGACCGTCCACGATGTCGCGGAGACGATCGAGTTGGGCGGCGGCGGCGAGGAATTGTCCCGCATCACCGTGGGCCAAAGCGCCTATCCGATCATCGTGCGCCTGGCGGAGAAGGACCGGCGCAACATCGAAGCGCTGCGCAACCTGTACCTGCGCTCGCCGGAGGGCGACCGCATCCTCCTGAACGACGTGGCGCGGGTGGATCTCGACAAGACGCCCAACAACATCAACCGCGAGAACGTCTCCCGCCGGATCGTCGTCCAGCACAACGTGGCGGGGCGGTCGCTCGCCGAGGTGGTGGCCGACGTGGAACGCGTCCTCGAGCCCATCCGCGCGCGGATCGCGGCCACCCCAGGGTACTCGATCCGTCTGAGCGGCCAGTTCGAAGCCCAGGCCGAAGCCGAGCGCCTCATCGTCGTCCTGAGCTTCGTGTCGCTCGCCGCCATGTTCCTGCTGCTCTACCTGCAGTTCCGCTCGGTCAATCTGACCCTTCAGGTGCTGACCAGCATCCCGATGGCGTTCGTCGGCGCGGCGTCCTACGTGGTCATCAGCGGCCAGACCATGTCGGTGGCCACGCTGGTCGGCCTCATCTCGCTCGGCGGCATCGCCGCGCGGAACGCCATCCTTCTCCTCGACCATTACATGCACCTGATGCGCGAGGAAGGCGAAGGCTTCACCCAGGAGATGATCGTGCGCGCGGGCCAGGAGCGCATGTCGCCCGTGCTGATGACGGCGCTCTGCAGCGGCATCGCGCTGGTCCCGCTCGCGATGTCCCCGGACGAGCCCGGGCGCGAGATTCTCTATCCGGTGGCCACGGTGATCATCGGGGGGCTGCTCTCCAGCACCATTCTCGATTTCCTCGTGCGGCCGGGGCTGTTCTGGACTTTCGCGCGCGCCGAGGCCGAACGCCTCGCCGCGGAGCCCGTGAAGCACGACGCCGCCACCGAGGAGATCGCCGCGGAATTCGGGCAGGGGGATTCGCAGACTCGTGGAGGTTCAACCCATGCGTAAACTGGTTCGGGAATCGGCCGCCGTCCTGGTGATTCTTGCCCTCGCGACGACGGGCACTCGGGGCGAGGAGGGCCACGACAACGACGAGGAGGAGAAGAAGGGGCCGCACGGCGGTCACGTCGTCGAGATCGGCGATCCGGACGACACCCACGCCGAACTGCTGCGCGATCCGGAGAAGGGCACGCTGACCCTCCATCTGCTGGGCAAGGACCGCAAGACCGCGGTCGCGATCAAGGACGCGCCGAAGATCAACCTGAAGCTGAAGGACGACAAGAAGCAGATCGAGATGAAGCCGGTCGAAGCGAAAGAGGAGAAGGCGAGCCAGTTCACCGCCGAAGACGAGACGCTCAAGGGAGAGCACATCGATGGGCGGATCGCGATCCAACTGGCGGACGGGAAGAAGTACAACGTCCCGCTCGATCCGAAGCACGGGGATCACGGCGACCACAAGCACTGAGGTTCCCCCGCAGCCGGCCGACCTCGGAGGTGGCGAGCCTCTCCGGGGGCCGGACGCGTGGCGGTGTTCGATTCGGTGAAGCGGGGTCGGCTCCCGCGAATCCCCCGCGAGCGCAAGCCTGCGGGCGGTTCCGCGCCCGGGCCCGTCCTCATTTTCGCTGGAGGGTGCGGCCTCGATCGCATCGGAAAGGAGACTTGCCATGAGATTCCACGTTTCGAGACTCCGGGGACTGGTCACGACCGCCGTCCTTTGCGCCTGGCTCGGCACGGCTGCGGCGGAAGAGCGTTTGCCGACGGTCGATGAGTGCTTTGACGATTTTTTCCAGGATCTTGCAGCGTCCCAGCGCCGCTTTCCCAAAGACACCCTGAACCGCGACCGGTTGGACCAGGCGTCGCAGCAGGTCTTCAATACGGTCGTGGTCAAGGCGTGGATACCGCCGGAGTCCCACGACCAGCACTTCCAGAACCTGATCGAGAGACTCGTGGTCGCGGGACGACTCTCGATCGAGACACGCACCCAGGCGCGCCAGATGCTCATTTCGGCTGCGACGCAGATGTTCGCGCAAGCGCTGCCGCGCTCGACCGACGCGTTCGAAGTCCGATCCTTCGAAGAGTGCTACGACGACTTGGCCGCTCACCTGCGCAAGGCGCGCGTCCTGTTCTTCAACCCAGACCGCGTCGATCTCCGCTCGGCGGCGGCGACCGCCTCGCAGTCTGTGTTCCAGTTGCTCTTCACCTCAGCCACGCCCTCGACCGGCATCGATTACACGTCCTGGTACGCCACGACGATACGCAAGATCGATGTGGAGTTACCTCCCGCAACCGACGAGGAACGGCTGAAGGCCCCGAAGGTCGCGGAGCAGAAGGACCGCAATTCGAGCAACAATCAGATGCTCAAGGATGCCTGCAACCAGATCCTGCAGAAGTCGCTGGCAGGGCGCTCGGGCGGCAGTTGATCCTGCAGCATACGCCGCACCGGTGCGCGTTGGACCGGTCGCAGGCCGCATACGGAGCGAGCGACGGAGCCGTTCTGAGGCCATCGGGACGCGGGGAGAACGGACCATTGGCTCTCGAGGAAGGCGGGGGTTCGCGCTCTCGGCGCGGCCGAGTCCGTTGAAGACAGGGTTTGCAGGTGATGCTGAATCGCATCATTCAGCTCCATAAATGCGCGCGTCGATGCCGGAGGGGCTAGCCGTTGGTCCAGCCAATCCATCCCGATTTTCCTCATCACGGGCGGCCCGATGCGCGGCCGGCTCCGCCCTCTACCGACTCGTGGGTGATACGGCCGGACGCCAAGACGGACCGCCAGACCACGCTGGAGTTGGCGGGTCTCGATTGCCCGCAAGAGATCGGGGTGGTGCGAGACGCCCTGAACGGGCTTTCCGGCGTGCACGACTTGCGCGTGAACCTCGTCGCGGGCCGGGTCATGATCCGGCACGAGGACGCCGTGACGCCACAAGATCTTGCCCGCGTAATCGAGCAGGCCGGGCTGAAAGTCCGCCGCACGAACGAAACGAGTTCCCCCGGCGCCGAGCTGGTCCGAAGCTCGCGGTTGATTTCGGTGGTCCTCTCTGGCGCCTTCGCCGGCGTCGGGCTGCTGATGTCCTGGATGGACGTCGCTGCGGCGGTGGTTCGGCCCACTTTCCTGATCGCCATCGTCGCGGGCGGTTGGCACGTGTTCCCGAAGGCGTGGTCTGCCGCACGGGCACTGCGCCCGGACATGAACCTGCTGATGATCGTTGTCATGCTCTCGCGTCCTTCCAGGATCTCGCGCACGTTCACGGCCTTCTTGCTTTTCGCGGCACTGCTCCTTGCCGCGCCCGTCGCCGGCGCGGAAGAGGCGGCCTTGGCCGACGCCGATGACGGAACGGTGAAGACCGCGATGGACGCTTTCCGAGCGGAGTTCAAGGGAGACGACGACGCCAAGACCGGCGCGCTCGAGAAGCTCGCCGAGATCAAGCACCCCAAGATCTTCGACGTGCTGGGAGTCGTGCTGAGGGGCAAAGACTCCGAGAGCGTTCGTTCGGTGGCTGCGCGCATGCTCGGCTCGTACCACGATAAGCAGGTCGTGCCTCATCTGCTCGAGGGATTCAAGGCGGCCGACAAGGAACCCGCGGTACTCGCGAAGATCATCACGGCGCTCGGCGAGATCGGGGACGCCTCGGCCGCGGAGCTCCTGGGCAAGCATGCCCGCTCCAAGGGGCCCAACCTGGACCAGAAGTCGAACGGGGGCGTCCAGGCCTGCATCGACAGCTTGGGCAGGCTCAAGGCCAAGTCGGGCATCGAAGATCTGCTCAAGCTCGGCGAGACGCTGGACGCGATGCGCAACCTCGACACCGAGAAGCGCGGAATGCGCAACGAGCTGGTCAATCGCTGCATCGCGTCCTTGAAAAGGATCACCGGCGAGAACCTCAAGGCCGACGACAACACGAAGACCCTCCTCGAATACAGGAGGTGGTGAAAAGCCAACGAGAAGACCTGGGACGCCAATCAGAAGAAAGGAGCTAGTAGGCTCAAATTCCTCCCGTCGCCGGAGGCGGGGCCGCATCCGCCTCGTTGATGCTCCTCCCGGGGATGGTCGCCCGGATCTGGGGATACAACGGCAGGATTCCAGGTCCCACCATCGAGGCGCTCGAGAGGGATCGCGTGCGGATCCTGGTGACCATCCGCTGCTGGAGCCCACGGCCGTTCACTGGGACAGCGTGCTCTTGAAGTGCGGGATGGACGGGGTGGCGCGCGTGACCCAGCGGGCCATTCACGCGTGCGCCATGCCGATTCAACCGGTGGGGCGCCAACGGTAGGGACTCGAGGAGCGTTAGTAGTAGTGATCAGCAAGCGTGCGGCGGCATGTCTGATGTCCTATGCGATCATGGTGACTTCTTCGTGCGTTCCGCTCGGCGGACCCGCATCCTCGATCTCGTTGCCGGGGAGGGAAGGCGAGCATGTCACGCTGGACGGCGAGATCCTCGACCTGGAGTGCTACCTGCGCGATCCGGACTTGAATCGCGGCTTCTACCACTCCCGCTGCGCGAACGAGTGCATCTGGCGCGGAGCCACGGTCGGCCTGCTCGCGGAGGGGAGGGTCTACCGGCTGTCGAGTTTTCTTGTTCGTCCTGTCGCTGTGCGTCTGGGCCCCGGCAACCTACGGCGATACCGTGCACCTTCGGAACGGCGGGCGCCTGGACGGGATTGTCACGGAGCTGACCGCCACGGTTCGGATCGAGATGGAATGCGGAATGGTGGAAATCCCGCGCAACCAGGTCGCGAGCGTCGAGATGCTTCCCACCGCGCTGGGGGAGTACCGACGCCGCGCCGCGGCCCTGGCCGGCGGAAGCGCCGAGGATCACTCCGAGCTCGGTCGATGGGCGGCGGCGGTTGATCTTTCCCAGATGGCCGAGCGGGAATTCCGCCGAGTGATCGCGCTCGACCCGGAGCACGACGGGGCCCGGCTGGCCCTCGGATACGAGCGCATGGACGGGCGCTGGGTCACCCACGAAGAGGCGATGCAACTGCGCGGATTCGTGCGCCTCGACGGCCGGTGGGTGACGAAGGAAGAATTCGGACTCCGAACGGCGTTGGCAACTGAAGAATCGCTCCGCAGGGAGGAGCGACGCATCGCCGAGGATGAACGCACACGCCAGATGGAGTTGGAACGCAGGATGGCGGCCGAGGAGGCGCAGCTGGCGCGCCTCCGCGAGCAGAACGCTCAGTACGCGCGCGTGAACTACGGGCGTAACTATGGCTACCGGCGGCGGTCCCTGGGCCGTACGATCCGCTACGGCACCAACCTGGGCTTCGGCGGCGTATCGCAGACGACTACGTGCGTCTCGCGCGGAACGGCCCAGGGAATCGTGGGATTCTCGGTTTCTGGAAGGCGATGCGGCCTCGGGCGACCGTGAACTCGATGGCGCAGGAGAGGCGGCAGGAACCGATGGCTGGATTGCTGAGATTGGACTTTCGCTACAGGGGGCTGACCCACACTTGGAGGTAATCACCATGAAGGGCATCTTCTCACTGGTGGCGGTCCTGACCCTGGTCTCGCTCGCAGCGCCGTCGGCGCCAGCTCAATCGTGCGGCGGTCGGTACGACTCGGGCTACCGTACCTCGTACTACAGTACGCCCCGATACTACGCGCCAGCCCCGGTTGCGCCCTCGATCTACTATGCTCCACGCCGGTACTATGCACCGCCGAGATATTCCGCGCCCTCATCGTACTACGCGCCGGCGTACACCGACCGGCACCGCCGCACGGACGTACACAATCGCAGCGACTACTACTACGTACCGCACGTGAATGACCACGCCTACGTCGAATTCGGCACGGCCCACGTCGACTCGAGGCGCCATCGGCACGTTCACTACGCCCGCTGACCGCCATCCCGGATCCCCGATGGGTCGGCGCGAGGTGCTCGCACGGGCCTGCGCCGCGCGCCGACCTGCTTACGCGCGACTGGCTGGACGATGGCAACTCGAGTTGAAGCGCCGCTTGCATCGCACGGATGCCGCCGTGGACGACCTCGAGGACGACCCGAACCCCCCGAAGGCGCCCCCGGCGGTGGCTCCGGCCCCGCCTGGCGCGACCGGGCCGTGATCGTCGCCCCGCCCAGACCGGGACCGGCGCGCGCGCCAGAATCCACTCTGCGCCCTGGCCCGCCACCCACCCGGACCGGTGGGACCTGATCGGTGCGGGGGTGGCCTTGGTCGGGATGTGCATCATCGCATTCGGGCCCCACGCCACCTGAGTGTCGTCCCCGGCTGCCGGGCTGCTCTCCTCGAACATGGGGTCGGAGACTCGAAGAGGCTCGACCCAGGCCGACGATCCACCGGAAGTCACTGCGGCCCCGTGATTCTCGCCCAGGCGACGACGGGCGCTTCGGCCGCATCGCAGGGCGGCAGGCAGCGCGTCCCGCCACCGTGAGCATGCCGATCACGCGCGCCCGAGACGGCCGGCAGCGGCCCTCCATTCGGGCCCGGGGTTCGCAGATTCCGGCTCCCGGGAGCGGATTCCGGGAATGGCTTGACATCAGCGGATGGTTCTCGTATCAGTGGATGCTGAATTGTCATCCCAGCCCCGGCGATTCTCAGGGAGCGCACATGCCCTCCACGCGCGACCAGCTCCAGCTCAAATCCAAGCTCTTCCGGGGCCTCTCCGATCCGTCGCGGCTTTCCATCGTCGAAGCCCTGCGCGAGGGGACGATGACGGTCTCGCAGGTCGTCGCGAAAACCGGGCTGTCGCAACCCAACGCCTCGATGCACCTGGACTGTCTCTGGTGCTGCGGATTGGTGGACCGGGAAGTCCGCGGCCGTTTCACCTATTACTGGATCGCGTCCAAGCGATTCGTGCGCATCCTCGAGGTCGCGGAGCAGGTCCTCGACCAGGTGGCCGAACGAATCGAACAGTGCCGTCGCTACGAGGAGAAGCCCGGGCCCCGGTGAGGCGCTCCGCCGGGCGGAAGCGGCCCATCGGCTCGGGATCCACCGCATGCGCCGTGGCCGGCGCCTGCGTCCATAGGCTCGTTCGTGGGAGACTCGTCATGAAAGCACGCCATCTGCACGTCCTGGCCGCGTCTCTCGCGGTGGTGCTTCTCGGCGCGTGGGGATTCGCCGAGGACACGCCCCAGGCGCCCGCAAAGCGCGAGCTCAAGGACCGCGTGGAAACCGAGGGAACGATCGTGTGCATCGGCTGCACGCTCGAAAAGCAGGATGGCGCCGACCCGCAGTGCACACTCCATGCCAAACACGCGCAGGGCCTGCTGCTCGCGGACGGCTCGCTCTGGACCTTCGTCGACAACGCCAAGGGTCATCTGCTGATCACCAACGAGAAGCTGCGCGGCAAGGAAGTGAAGATCTTCGGCTGGAAGTCCCCCAAGGCACAGTACCTCGAGGTCTCGAAGTACCAGGTCAAGGACAAGGACAAGTGGGTCGCGTACGACTACTGCAAGACCTGCGGGTTCGAACCTGGCGACAACCACGACAAGGACCTGTGCGAGGATTGCGCGGGCGAAGGCAAGTAGGGAGCGGACCATGAAGAACGACCGCGTGCTCAACGCCTCGGTGTTCACCGCGTTGATCGTTCTTTTCGTCCTGGTGGCGACCGACGGGAAGATCCCCTGGTTCCGCTCCGCGCACGGCACGGACTGGTGCGAGATCCACCAGGTCCCCCTGTCGACGGACGAGAAGTGCAATTCCAAGCTGAAGCGGGGCGGGACCTTCACGATGCGGGAGCGCGAACCGAAGGAAGGCGAGTGCCCGAACACCCTCGTGCGCGTCACGCTCGGCGCCGGCGTCGCCGAGCAGGCGGGGATCGAGATTCACGCGGTCGAGGCGCGGGCGATCTCCGAGACCATCCGGGCCAACGCCGAGACCGAATTTCCCCCGACCCGCCGCGCGCGCGTCGCGCCGCGCATGCCCGGGACCGTGCGCGAGGTGCGCGCGACGCTCGGACAGCAGGTCGAGGCGGGGGCGCCGCTGGCGGTCCTCGATTCGCCCGAGTTCGGCGAAGCCAAGTCCTCGTATCTGCAGGCCCTGGTCAGCCTTTCCCGCTGCCAAAAGACCTGCGAACAGGAGGAATCGCTCGCGGCCCAGAATGCGACCAATCCGCGTGACCTGCTGGCCGCGAAGTCCGCGCTCGACGAGGTGCGCCTGACCGTCAAGCAGGGCGGGGAAAAGCTCGCGGCCCTCGGTCTCGCGGAAGCGCAGATCGCCGAAATCGTGGCCAAGCAGGACACCTCGCCGTTCCTGGTCATGACCGCCCCGTTCCCGGGCATGGTGCTCGAAGCCTCCGCCGTGCTCGGGGAAGTCGCCGCCCCGGATCGCCCCTTGTTCACGGTGGCCGACCCCGAGAGGATGTGGCTCTCGATCGACCTGCAGGAAGCCGACCTCTCGCGCATCGAACCCGACCAGAAGGTCTGGTTCACCCTGGAGTCGTTCCCCGGCACGCGCTTCCCCGGCAAGGTCGTGGCCGTGGGGGGAGAGATGGACGACCGCACACGGACGGTGCGGGTGACCGCCGACGTCAAGAACCTGAAAGGCGTCCTCCGGGCGAAGATGTTCGGCCGCGCGGAAATCCTCGTGCGCTCGGCCGAACCCAAGCTGGTGATCCCCAAGTCCGCGCTGCAGAACGACGGCGACTGCAACCTGGTCTTCGTCTCGACCTCCGCCAACGTCTTCCAGGCGCGCAAGGTCGAAGTCGGCGCCGTCTACGAGAGCGGCTTCGAAGTGATCGGCGGGCTCACGGCGGGCGAAACGGTGGCCGGCACCGGAGCCTTCCTGCTGCGGACCGAAGTCCTGCGCGGCCAGATGGGCGCAGGCTGATGCCCGGAGAACTAGGGCTTCAAGTTTGAAGTCATGGTTTCGGCCGAGGCGACTTTCGCGCCCGGCGAGGCGCGAGCAGGAGGCGATGCCCGGGCGCATCGCCGACGGTGGGCAACGAAGCCCGGCGCGAAAAGCGGCCGGTCCAACCCATGGGATCAAGCTTGAAGGCCCACGACTAGTACGACAACGCTACCAGATCGCCACAGAGACCACAGAGGAACAGGAGGGACAACGAGTTACGCGCGCCTCTTTCAGGGATGGGTCGCAATGAACAGGAATCGCAGGATGCGAGCCCCGACTAGGCGACCGGGCAATACAACATTTGACATCTCAAGGACTTCCGACGACTTTCCTCGGTGTCCTCTGTGGCTCGATCCAGCGTTGTCGTACTAGGCCAGGTCCTGGCCCGGAAGCCGCATGCTGAACTGGACCATCGAAGCTTCCCTGCGCAACCGGAAGCTCGTATTGCTGCTCTCCGGCCTGCTCATCGTTGCCGGCGCGTTCGCGCTCCGGCGGCTCTCCATCGACGCGTTCCCCGACGTCACCGACGTGATGGTGCAGGTCAACACCGTCGCCCCCGCGCTGAATCCCCTCGAAGTCGAGCAGCAGATCAGCGCCAAGGTCGAGCAGTCGATGGGCGGACTGCCGAACCTCAAGCTGATCCGCTCGATGTCGAAGTTCGGGCTCTCCCAGGTCACCCTGGTGTTCGAGGAGGGCACCGACCTCTACTTCGCCCGCGCCCAGATCCTCGAGCGGATGCAGTCGGTCGAGCTGCCGGAGGGACTCGAGCGGCCGGAGATGGGACCGGTCGCCACCGGGCTGGGCGAGATCTATCACTACATCATCACCGCACCGGGCGGCGACCTCACCGAGACGCGGACGCTGCACGATTGGGTGGTCAAGCCCCAACTGCTCTCCGTCCCCGGCGTCGCGGAAGTGAATTCCTGGGGCGGGTTCGAGAAGCAGTTCCACGTCGTCGTCGATCCGATCCGCCTGGTGAAGCACGGCCTCTCGCTGGACGACCTGATCGAGACCCTGGAGCGGTCCAACGCCAACGTCGGCGGCGGTGTGGCGCACGGTTCGGGCGAAGTGCTCCTGATCCACGGCGTCGGCATCGTCTCCGACACCGCGGAGATCGGCGGCATCACCATCGCGTCCCAGGACGGCCGGCCGATCCGCATCCGCGACGTCGCCGACGTGGTCGAGGGCACGGAGATCCGCCGCGGCGTGGTCACCGCCGAGGGGCGCGGCGAGGCCGTCCTCGGCCTCGGCTTCATGCTGATGGGCCAGAACAGCCACGTGGTCGCCGCCCGGCTCAAGGCCAAGATGGAGGACGTGAAGCGCAAGTCGCTCCCGGAGGGGACCGAGGTCCGCGTCGTCTACGACCGCACCGAACTCGTCGATCTCGTGATCGCGACCGTGCGCAAGAACCTGTTCGAAGGCGCGCTCCTGGTCGTGGCCATCCTCTTCCTCTTCCTCGGGCACATCCGCGCCGCGCTCATCGTCGCGGCGGTCATCCCCCTCTCGATGCTCTTCGCCTTCGACCTGATGGTCCGCGCCGGCATCGCCGGGACCCTGATGAGCCTCGGCGCGGTCGACTTCGGCCTGATCGTCGACAGCTCCGTCATCATGGTCGAGAACACCGTCCGGCATCTGCACGAGGACACCACCGATCGCCCCGTGATCGAGGTCGTCGCCGAGGCGGCAAAGGAAGTCCGCAAGCCCACCATGTTCGGCGAGCTGATCATCATCATCGTCTACCTGCCGATCCTGGCGCTCGAAGGGGTCGAAGGAAAGCTCTTTCGCCCGATGGCCCTGACGGTGGTCTTCGCCCTCGTCGGCTCGCTCGTGCTGTCCATGACCCTGATGCCGGTCCTGGCCAGCTACTTCCTCCGCCGGAGCAGCCGCGGCGAGGAGGAGCCCTGGATCGTGACCGTGCTCAAGCGGCGATACTGCCCCGCGGTGACCTGGGCCGTGGATCACCGCGTCCTGGTGCTCGGCTCGGCCATCATCGCCGTGTTCGGCACGATCCCCATCGCCCTGGGCCTGGGCTCCGTGTTCGTCCCGCGGCTCGACGAGGGGTCGATCGTGATCAACACGATCCGCCTGCCGGGCGTGTCGATCGAGGAATCGGCCCGGCTGTCGACCCAGGTGGAGCGCCTCCTCCTGGCCGAGTTTCCCGCCGAGATCCGGTCGATCTGGACGCGGACCGGGACGCCCGAAGTCGCCACCGACCCGATGGGCATCGAGGTGAGCGACGTCTTCGTCATGCTCACGCCGCGCGAGCGCTGGCAGAAGGCCCAGACCCAGGAGGAGCTGAAGAAGGCGATGGACCGCGTGCTCGCGCCGCTGCCGGGGATGAGCTATGCCTTCACCCAGCCGATCGAGATGCGCTTCAACGAGATGATCGCGGGCATCCGCACCGACGTCGGCGTCAAGATCTTCGGCGACGACTTCGCGACGCTCAAGGACCTGGCCGGAAAGGTCGAAGCCCTGCTGCGGACGATACCCGGAGCCGCGCAGCCGACCGCGGAGCCGCTCGTGGGACAGCCGATTCTCGAGGTGAAGCTCGACCAGGACGCGCTCTCGCGCCACGGCCTGCGACCGAAGGACGTGCTCGACCTGGTCGAAGCCGCGGGCGGCCTGCGGGTGGGCGAAGTGCGCGTGCAGCAGCGGCGGTTTCCCCTGGTCGTCCGCCTGCCCGATCGCGCGGTGAACAACCCCGAGCTGTTCGGGACGCTGTTGATCCCCACTCCGGACGGGCAGCGGCTTCCGCTCTCGCGCCTGGCCAAGGTCCAGCGCACCAGCGGGCCGCTCGTGGTGAACCGGGAGTGGGGCCGGCGGCGGGCGATCGTCACGACCAACGTGGTCGATCGCGACCTGGGCGGATTCGTCGCCGAAGCCAAGCGGCGGATCGACGCCGACCTCGGCCCCGAGCTCCGCGCCGCCGGCTGCAGCGTCGACTTCGGCGGGCAATACGAGAACCTCGTTCGCGCCTCCGAGACGCTCGCCTGGGTGGTTCCGCTGGCGCTGATGCTGATCCTCGTGCTGGTCTACACGACCTACGGCAACATACGGGATTCGCTGCGGGTGTTCACCGGCGTGCCATTCGCGATGGTCGGCGGGGTAATGGCGCTGCACCTGCGCGGCCTGCCGTTCAGCGTCTCCGCGGCGGTCGGCTTCATCGCGCTCGCGGGGGTCTCGGTGCTGGCCGACATGGTGATGGTCTCGACCATCCGTCAGTTGCTGGACGAGGGCACGCCGGTGCGGGACGCGGTGCTCAAGGCGGCGGAAAGACGGCTGCGCCCGGTGCTGATGACGGCCCTGGTGGCGAGCCTCGGCTTCGTGCCGATGGCCCTCAACACGGGCGTGGGGGCGGAAGTGCAGCGGCCGCTGGCCACTGTGGTCATCGGCGGGTTGATCTCCTCGACGTTCTTGACGCTGTTCGTCCTGCCGACGCTGTACGTGGCGCTGCGGGGGCGGAAGGCGGGGGCCGAGGAGCGGGCGTCGGGCGCGGCGTGACCCGTACGGCGCACCTCGCCCTCGTTCGCATCGGGAATCGGCGCGGGCGGCGCGGGCGGTGGGCGTCCCGCGACTCGAAACGCGCTGGCAATGTGCTCAGAATCCGGGCCGGCAGCGGCGATCAATGGAAGTTCTTGAACCCCATCGGCGATCGGCGCTACCATCTCCAACAGGCGAAAAAAACCCATGCGCATTCCGGAGGATGTCGTTGCCATGGCTCGCTTGCGCCACGACCCGTACACCCCATGCCCGTGCGGGAGCGGCAAGAAGTACAAGTTCTGCTGCGCGCAGCGGCACCGGGCGGACGACCGCACGGCGCGCCCGGGGCCGTCGTGTCCGTTGCCCATCGCCGATCGCGGTGCAATGTTGGTTGGCGACCTCGGCGTCGCGGAGGAACTGGCGATGCTCGGTCACGCATTGGTCACGGCCGGCGAGCCCGAGAAGGCGTTGCCCCTCCTGAATCGCGCCATCGCCGAAGCCCCCTTCGTGGCGATGCCCTACAACAACATGGCATGCGCGCACTTCCTGCTCGGCGACCTGGAGCAGGCCTGGGAGGTTCAAAGCCTCGTGCTCCGGGAAGTCGAGCCGGACAACGTCTATGCCCTGGGTGCGCTCGTGCACTACGGGATGTTGCTCGGGCGCACTGCCGCCGTGGAGCTTGCCGCTTCCAAGCTCGCGGAGCTTTCGCCGATCGAGGAGACGGCGGCGGTCAAGCAGGCCGAAGCGTTCGCGCGCCTCGGCCGGCACGCTGCCGTGCGCGATGCCGCCGAGGGCCATCGCGATCTCGCACATTCTTGTGGGCGAACCCTCGACTGGTACGCTGGGGTCGCGCGACTCAATCTCGGGGACGGTGCCGGGGCACTGCCTTGGCTGAAGCGGGCGGCCCATGCCTCTCCGCGCGACGCGTGGACGGCGCGCTGCATCGACCGGTGTCGGCGCGGCGTCGGGCCGGGCACGTTCGACGGGACGTGGCCGTACTTCCTGCCGCAGGATTGGCTGCCGCAGGACGTGCTGCAAGGCTGGCTGGACGACAGGGCGCGACAAAGACAAACCGGGGACCATTTGCGTTTGCCGGGGCTTTCCGAGTTCCACGCGGCGATCCTCCGTGGATTGGACGATCCCGTGAAGGACGAAGACATGGTCCTCGACACGCTGCGGCTGCTCGGCCTCGGGGATTCGCCGCATGCCCGGGAGGTCCTGCGCGCGGTCGCCTTCGGCCGGTGGGGAACCGATCGCGCGCGCATGGTGGCGCTGCAACGCCTGTGCGAGATCGGCGACCGCAAAGCATCGGAGCCGGCGCGCGTGTTCCTGAACGGGGACTGGCAGGAAGTCCGCATGCTCGCAACCGAGGTCACGACGGCAGCAGTGCGGCCGCTTCCCGAGGATCTGCACCCCCGAGCGGAAGCGGCCCAGGCGGCGCTGCACCGGGGCGACTGGTTGACCGGCGAGATGTTGAATCGCGAAATCATCGCCGCGGTGCCCGGCGACCCGCGCGCCTATCACAACCTGGCGGTGGCGCTGGCGGGGCGAGGGCGGGACCGCGAGGCCGAGGAGCAACTTCGGCAAGCCATGCGGATCGACCCCGCCTACCTTTTCGCCCCGGCGACGCTGTCGCAACTGCTTTGCCGGGACGGGCGCGTGGCCGAGGCGCGCGCGCTGTTGGGGACGGTGATGCTGCCCGCGCGCGTGCATCCGTCCGCGCTGGCCACCTTCCACTTGGCTCGCGCGACCGTGGCCCGGGCCGAGGGGGACGAAGCGGGGTACCGCCTGGCGGTAGACCTCGCCGTGCGGATCGAGCCGGGGATCGCCGATTCGATCGCGCCCCTGGACGGGGGGACTCGAGGTGGACTCGGGCGACTGCCTCGGCGCTCGCTCGGATTTCTCCCGGCCCACGCGGAGGTCGATCCGGGCGGACGTTGAGCGGAGAGCGTGCCGTGGATAGCGCGGATCCGATGATCGACATGGCGCGGCTGGTCGAGCGCATGCTGCGGGTCGAGGCGCTCTTCGCCGGCGCGACCACGGAGGGGGAGCGGACCGCGGCGGAGAACGCGCGCGAACGCATCCGTGCCCGATTGGATCGGCTGCGGCAGCAGGACCCGCCCGTGGAGTACCGGTTCTCGATGACGGACCGTTGGTCGCGCGCCCTGTTCCTGGGGTTGCTGCGGCGGTATGGGATCAACCCCTTTCGGTATCCGGGCCAGCGTCACACCACGGTCATGGCGCGCGTCTCAAAGCGATTCGTGGACGAGACCCTGTGGCCGACCTTCGAGGAGCTGAACCGCACGCTGCAAGGGTATCTCGAGGACGTGACGCAGCGAGTGATCGCGCAGGCGGTGCATCCGGACTGCACCGAAGCGCCCGAGGTCGCGGCTCTGCCGCCGGCCTCATGAAGTGCACCTCGTGCAGGTACAAGGGCGAACGCGCTGGGGCGGTGGCGTGTGATGCGCTTGCGGTGCTGATATGCAGGCCCAACTGACGCTGTTCCCGGACGGGCAAGAGGTTCGCGAGGAGGTCATGCGTTCTCTCGAGCGCTTCGACCTGCCGGCCGCGCGCGCCCGGTGCGATGCGGTTCGACGATGCGACCCCGGCCTGCCTGGAATGGAACTGCTCGACGCGGCCATTGCCTGGCTCGAGCGGAAGGCGGGCGGCGTCCCCGAAGCGATCGCGGCGGCGTTCTGCGACCTGGCGAGCGCGGGCGACACGGAAACCATGGCGCCGGAGGTTGCCGAACTGGTGGATCTTGCCGTCGCGCGGTGTGCGGTCCGAGTCCATGACGGCCGCGCCCCGTTCATCGACCCGGCGCAGCGACTCCATTTTGGCTCTGTCCTGCTCGTCCTCGACCGCGCCGAGGCAGCCCGCGAGTGGCTGCGATCGACCCTGTTCGCGGAGGGGCGCGGATTCAGCGCTCGCGCGGACCTGTGGGGTTACCTCGGTGACGCTTGCACCTTGGTCGAGCGGGAGCGGGAGGCGCAGGCCGCGTACGTGCGGGCGCTCGTCGTCGATCCGCAGGCTGTCGACCTGCGTCGCCTGCGCCACGGTGGATTGCGGCATGCCTGGCAGGACCTGCGCGGGACGGGTCCTGACGCCGCGCGAGGGCGGTTGCTGGTGTCGGCATGGCGATGTGGTGTGCTCGACTTTCCCCGAGGCGACGATACGCTGGCGCATCTGCGCGGGCCGTTGCGCGAAGGCGCTTTGCAGGGAGCGGATGCGGATGCACCGGAAGCGGAGCGGCACCGTCGGTTCGGGGTCCTCGCGTACGTCGACCGCAGCCTGCCCGCCGGGCAACCGCCGGACGTGGACGCGCGCGCAGCGATGCAGGACCTCGACGCCACGCTGTTCGCGGAGTACATGCGCGCGGTAGCGCGCGCCGAGGCGTAGGCGGCGGCGACGCTCGAGCGCGCAGGCCTGACGAACCCCAAGTTCTCCAAGTACTTGCGAATCTCACAGGGCTGGATGCGTACCGTCGAGGCTCACCGTAGTCACCGTCCGCGCACGTGCGGCACGGCGCGGACGCGGCCCTCGACGAGCGCTCACATCCTCGCCAGCGGCGGCGCACAGCGCGCAAGGATCCGCTTCCAGCCGTTGCGGGCGGCGATTGCCTCGCGCACGACGTCGCGGTACTCGTCCGCATCGACCCGCACCCCGACTGGAAGCCCCCCGCCGTGGTCGGCAAAGATGCGTTCGCGATCGGCGCGGCTCTTGCCCAGCACGAGCAGACGACTCAGCGCCTCGCAGGAGTAGGCAAAGGTCTCCCGCTTCCGGTAGGCGATCTCCAGCAGCCACTCGCGCCGTCGAGTCGCCGGCAGTGAAGCCGACCAGATCGGCGATCGACGTACAGACCGGAAGCCGTTTCTTGTGCGTGCGACGCCGGACTTCTGCGACCAACGCCTCGCGGAGGGCCGCGGTGCCGCGTCGGCAACGCTCCACGACGTCCCCAGGCCACGCGGAGAAGACGGGGTCGTGGTCGCCGGTGGAGAGGAAGCGGGCGACTTCGGTTCTTGGGGTGGGCATGGAGGTACTCCGGGAAGGAAACTGGGTGTCTGCGACGCTCATGGGTCGCCCCCCAAGGGGAGCTCGAATCGTGCCCTGGATAGAACGCCCGGGCGATCGGCACCGCCACCCCCGGGCAGGAACGCTGCGGGTTCCGCTCCCCGGTTTTCGGAGGAAACCGTGGCCCTGACGCCGCAGTGCCTGGTCGACCTGTGGGACGGAGCCCGGCCGCGCAAGCGGGGTGCGGCAATTGGCCAATCAACGCCATCGGCTTTCCGTTGACGTGTGCCGGTCGCTACATGATGATGCGCGCCGATGCTGCGGACCCTCCGCTGAGCTGCACGCGATCGGATACCACTCCGCATGGACACGGCGACGCACGACATCGAACTTCAGGGCGTCTCCATCGTCGCGCTGGGCAGTTTCAATCCCGCGATCTTCCAGCCCGCGTGGTTTTCCAGCAACAATCTGATCCGCGCGGAGGAAGCTCGGGAAGCCAATATCCAGATCATTCAGGGCGATGTCGCCATCTTCTCGACCGAGTGGTTCTCGATTCAGGTGACCCACGAGCGATTTTCGCTCGACACGAGGGACCCCTCCAAATGGCTCCCGATGCGCGATCTTGTCATCGGCACCTTCACGATTCTCAGCCACACGCCGGTGCGAGCGGTCGGCACAACAGCAATCAGCACTATCGCATGGCCTCGGAGGACGAGTGGCACGCGTTCGGGCACCACTTCGCTCCCAAGCCGTCATGGCATCCCATCATGACCAATCCGGGGATGCGCGCGCTCATCATGGAGGGCAAGCGGCAAGGCTGCGACGCGGATCGGATTCAGGTCCGATTGGAGCCGTCGGTGAAGATCAAACCCGGTGTGTTCATCGCCGTCAATGAACACTATGATCTCACTGCAGAGACGGGTACACCCCCGTCCGAACTTCTGCGAACCATGATTCTGCGCCTGCAGGGAACCTGGGACGGCTTCCTTGCGTACCGAACGGAGGTTGCGAAGCAGCTATTCACGGCCTTCCAGGCTTCGAGAGGCTAGAGGCATGCCGAACGCGACCTGCGACCCTCTTCCCTTCGCCCCATCGGAATGCGTCCGGTTCAAGGACGAACCCATCGACGCATCACAGATGGATTCACAGGAGGCCCTGTTGCCCGCAGTGGCCCGGCCTCCCCAGGTTCAGACTGCAGAAGCTGGGCTGGAAGGAGGCCAGGAACGTCCGTTGGGCTTCGCAAACAACCGCAGCGACCGGATACGTGACCGAATCGAGCCATCGCAAGAGCCGGGTGTGTTGGTCCGCGGGTTCGTGAATCTGGCCAACGGACGATCGCCTGAGCGACGATTCAAGCTGCTGCAGGCGTGGGAAGGCGTTGTCACCGAGGTGGGACCAGGGAGCGTCTGGGCGGACATCATCGATCTCACCGAACGGACCCGTCCCACCGAGGTCGTTGAATTCTCCTCTGACGAGGTTCCACAGGCGGATCACCCGTTGCTTGTTCCAGGTGGAGTCTTCTACTGGACCATTGGATACGACACGAGCCCGGGGGGGACCGTGCAACTGGTGTCCGAGATCCGCATGCGCCGAACGCCCGCTTGGTCAGCCAGCACGCTGGACTCGGTCCGCTCGCGCGCGAGAGAACTACTTCGCCGGATGCAGGGCAATGTCGAAGACCCATCCGCCACGCAGTGATGAGCTGGAGCTGTCACTCTTCGGGCCCGGCATCGGCGAGTGCGTTGTCGTGCATCTGGGTGCCGGCCGCTGGATGGTCGTGGACTCCTGCCTCGACGAGCAGGCGCAGCCGGTCGCCCTGGCCTACCTCGACGCCCTCGGTGTCGACGTCGCCAGCCAGGTCGAGTTGATCGTCGTTTCCCATTGGCATGACGATCACATCCGCGGCATCGCGCGTTTGGTGCGTACCGCATCCTCGGCGCGCTTTGCCTGTTCGGCCGCGCTGCGTTGCGAAGAATTCATGGCCCTTGTCGTCGCGGCTCGTCATGCGATGTTGATTGAACAGAGCTCCGGAACATCCGAGTTGGCCGAAGTCTTTGACATCCTCGAACACCGCAACGGCAGTGGACGAACCAACGGTCCTGATCATTGGGCTCTGGAAGGCACCCGACTCTACACCCGCGCTTCTCCACCAGCCGTCGATGTTCACGTGCTCAGCCCATCTTCGCAGACCGTGACCGATGCGAAACAGCAACTGACGAAGTTGATGCCGAAGTCCGGGGTTCCGACCCGACGAATACCGTCGATCGAGCCGAATGAGACGTCGGTGGTGATTCTCGTGCAGACCGCGGGTGTCCATTTGCTCCTCGGCGGTGACCTCGAGCGAGGCGCCGATCAGCGTCGCGGCTGGAAAGGCGTCCTCTGGTCCCCGCTGCGTCCGCAGCTTCGCAGCACCACGTACAAGGTTGCGCACCACGGGTCCGACGACGCCGACATCGACGGCATCTGGACCGACTTGCTCGTCGACCGGCCGAACGCGCTTCTCACCCCCTATTTGCGGGGAGCGCGGCCGAGGCCTTCGGAAGACGATGTCGCGCGAATTCTACGGCGGACCTTAGAGGCTTGCTGCACGGTGCGATCTTCCGGGCGACCGGACCCTCGAAGGCCGGCCGCCGTCGAGCGAGTCCTCCGGCAAACGATGCGAACCCGTCGGCCCATGCCGAGGACGCCGGGCCACGTCCGTTTCCGCGCGTCCATGGCCCCCAATCCCAGCTCCGCGGGCGCGATCGAGATGTTCGACGGTGCGTACGCTCTCTGAGTCCTCACCGAGTCCGATTCGTCTTGCCGGCGCATTGTCGCACGATCCTGGCGTCGCAAGCGGCCGGCGGATATCGTCTTCCCTCATGGTCCGCCATCGCAAGGCCCTGCCCGATCCCGCGCCGGAGAACCCGGAGAGCTGGCCGGCGTTCCAGCGCGCGTTCGCGCACGACTTCGCGCGCGACGTCCGGCTGCCGGTCGATGGGAACGTCGTCGGCGAGCCCGTCGAGGTCGTCGCGGTGCGGTACGACGGCGAGCGTCAGGGGCGGGTGACCGCGGTCTGCCGCACCCGGAACGCTGCATACGACGTGTCGCTCGCCGACGTGCAATTCGCCGCGGGCTCCGAGGCGGAGCGGCGCGTCTCCATCTACCGGGAGTGGATCGGCATCCCGGCGAGCACGGCCCCTGCGCCGGTTCGCAAGCCCAAGGCCGAATCCGCCGGCGTCGTGCCGGGGCAGCAACTGAACCTGGTGGCGCTCGCCCATCGCGGTACCGCCCTGCGATGCCGCGTGCTCGGCACGGCCAAGGAACTCACCTTGCGATCCCCCGACCACTGGCGCGTGGTGCCCGGCGAGATCGCGGCCGTGATCGTCGGCAAGAGCTGGACCCACGCAGGCCACCCCTACGTCTCCGGCGCCGTGGAGCGAATCCGCCTGGATGCGCCCGCCCTCGGCCTCGTTCCCCTCCGGCTCGAGGAGCAAGGCTCGTGGGATCCGGCCGCCTACGGCTGGGGACCCGGCGAGCCCGTCGAGGAATGGGCCCGGCCCCATGCCGAACGCGGCCCGCGGCCCTCGTTCCAGATGGAGCAGGTCGTACCAAGTGACGATCCTTCGGACTTCGACTCGGACCCGATCCTCGAGGCCGTCGAGGCATATGAAGCGGGCGACCGCGACGCGCGCCAGATCCTCATGAATCTCCTGGCCGCCGACCTTCGCTGCCTCGATGCACACGCCCACCTCGGGAACTTCGCCTTCGACCTCGAACCGGACGAGGCCCTGCGGCATTACCAGGTCGGCCTGCGCATCGGCGAGCTGAGCCTGCCCGCGGGCTTCGAGGGCGTGCTGCCCTGGGGGCACATCGACAACCGGCCCTTCCTCCGCTGCCTGCACGGGGTTGGGCTGTGCCTGTGGCGGCTGGGACGGTCGGCCGAGGCGGCAGAGAGCTTCCGGCGCCAGCTTTCGCTCAATCCGCCCGACAACCAGGGCGCGCGATTCCTGCTGGAGGATCTCGCGGCGGGGCGCACGTGGGAGAAGGCCAAGGGCGCCGACGCGTGAACGGGTTTACAGGATCGCACGCGCCCGGCCTTTCCCATGGTTCAGCTTCTCACAACCAGCGCCGATGACCCATGCCAAGTCTTCATCAAGGTACCCGCTCGGTCGAATGCGGCGCCTACCCAGGACTCTCGCGCCTGCTGTGGCGTCGGGTCGAATTCGACACTGGCCGTTGCCCGGCGCAGGCCGGTGAGCCGGCGCAAATGAACCGAGTTTCTGGTAACTCGCGTCGGTCCCTGGGATGGAGTGTCCCACCTTCTGCCCAAGGAAGTCGCGTGCACCTCATCGACATGCTTCAACAGGTGGGCTATGCCCTCGCCGGGCGCAAAGTCGGGCAGGTGGCCGGAACCCTTCCGCCATGGGGCGACGATCCAAACGCGGCCCTTCCGGCCGCGCGCCCAGAGCTCATGCCGCGCGCCCGCGGAGCCGTGATGCGGGATCTTCGCGCAGGCATGCTCTCCGAGCACGGATGCGCCGGAATGACTCCCGACGAGTCCCCACTCCCGTTTGGGCAGATCCGCGCCGAGAAGAACACGGCAACCGTGCCACTCAACCAGGAGGCGCGAACTCAGCCGATTCAGGTCGGTCGGCACGCCTGACTCATGAACCCGCTGCAGGACGGCTGAGTCCGGGTAGAGAGGTCGGATCCTGGCCTCGCCGAGGTTGCGATCCTGCCCCGCCTGTAGTCGCCAGCGGGCACTCGGATCGGCCTCCCAGCGGGTCTGGATCGCCCGCAAGGTGTGTTCGACCCGTCCGCGGCGCGCCTGGATCTCCGCGTCGGGATGCTCCGAGTCCACGGCAGGCGACTCGAGATGGACGGGGCAGCATCCCACTCCGATCTGATCATCCATGTCGATGATCTGAGCAAGACCGCCGGTGTGATCTTCGTGGGGGTGGGTCAACGCCACCAGCCTCGGGCGCCGGCCGGCCATGCGCAGCAGGTCGGCCGCCGGCACCCGATATGGCTTAGCGCGGCTGCACCACGTACGCCGGATCCTCAAGCCGCGCCCGCGGCACGTCGGGCAGCGATGTGTTCTCCGACCCCTCCGGCTGGTACGCATAGTCGCCGTAGCGGTGGTCGAAGTGGTGGATCATCTTCGCCTCGTACAGCGGCAGCCACCGCTCCTCGCCCTTGGCGAACACGTTGCCATTGCCCTCGCGCCGGAAACCCTCCGCTTCGAGCTGCTCCTCCGTGCGGAACAGCCCGGAGTCGCCGGACATGTCGAACATCCGCAGAAACGAGATCCCCCACGGGTTCTCCTCCGGCGGACCTTCGCGGATCAGCACCGGCACACGGCGGTAGATCGCCTTCGTGATCTCTGCGTCGCGCCTGCTGCGGAACACCGGGCAGGTGCGCGTGTTCGGGTTCAAGAGCGCCAAGTCTTCCGCGGTCAGCGTGAACCGGCGCTCCTCTTCGCGCAGGTCGGTCGTCCAGTGCGCGAAGAACACGAACTCCGCCCCGCCCGCCGCCGGCCGGTCCGCGCCGGACATCGTAAGGAGCCAGAACGGGTTGCGGCTATCCGTGTCCAGGTCGGCGCACGCTGCGTCGCTCGAGAAGGATGATGTCGGGCGATTGTACCAGACGGCAGGAGTACCGGTTGGCCGCACGGAGCGCCGGGCGGTAGAGCCGGTAGTGCAGAACCGCGCGCAGCGCGCGCTTGGTTTCCTCGAGCGCCTGGAAGCGCACGAGCGGATCCGCCGCGTAACGTGCCAAGGGCAGGTCGAGGGCGTCGAACACGCGCTGGACCAACACCTCGTGGGTCAAGCCGTCCGGCCCGGAGCGCTCGACGGCCCGGTAGAGCGCGGAGCGCAGCAGCCCGATCTCGACGAAGTCGTTGAAGTGGCCCGCCTGCAGCGACGCGTCCTGACGATTGTCGGTGAAGCTGAGCAGCTTGCGGGCGTTCGCCGGCAACGGTCCGGCGCGCAGGGCCCGCACGATCGACAGGCTGAGGATCGTCGTCGCCGTGCTCCGGCCTTCGGTCGCCAGAGAGGACAGCTTGCCGAAGTCGGAGGTGTGACGGTGCCCGTACGCGACACCGCAGCGCAAACAGAAGCGGAAGGGCGCCGGCAGCCACATCGCCTCCGTGCCGGAATCCCCCTCGCGCGCAGCCGGGGTGAGCCGCACGGACTTCGGGAGCAACGCGCGGCGATCCGCGCGGACACGCAGCGCGCCGTTCCGCTCCTCCATCCAGTCGTCGGGGATGCGGCGAGCTACCTCGCCGGGATCGACCGGCCAGGGCGCATGGCTGCTCACACAGAGGAAGCCAGGGGATTCGCCATCAACCTCGTCCGAGCGATCAGAGAGCTCGCGCGGCAGGAATCGGCGGGTACCCTCGGCGTCGCGTCCCTGGCGCACGCAGTAGTAGTCCTGACCGCACTCGCGGCAGAACACGAGCGGCAGCAGGACGCGGTCGCGGTCGCCGGGAACGAATTGTTGGCCTTGGAGCGACACGTACCGGGACGCCTCCGGCTCGACCGTCGCATAGACCGTATCGCCGCGGCTGAGGAACTGGTGCAGCCGGAAGGCGAAAACGGGAAAGCCGGTGTCCGGGTTCTTGGCGTCGCCGTAGCTGGCAAGCAACTGCGTCTCGATGGCGATCCGACAGCGGTCCGCGGGGGCCCCGCTCAGCTTGGACAGCTCGGCCGCGGCGCCCTCGTCGCCGGTGAGGCTGCGCGGTCGGGTCCGGACGAGCCGGCCCGTGGGCTCTTCAAATAGACCGAAGGTGCTTTCGATCCAGGACGAAAGCGGGTCGTTGGCAAACGGCAGGAAGCCGCGCGGCGGCGCCGGGAGCGGCTCGGCGAGGCGTGCTCGCAGCTCGGCCAGGAACTCCGGAGCGCGGGTGTCGGCGGGCGGTGTCACACGCACCAGGGTCTCGCCGATCACGTCCTGCGGCAGGACCGTGTCGCCGAAGAGCGCCGAGGCGACGCGCGCCGCCTCCACTCGCTGCTCGTCCCAGGTCCCGCTGCCGGCGAGAGTGGCCGAGGTGCCGACGCATTGGAGATGATCGGCGCCGAAGGCGTCGCGAGCGCGTCGAACCAGCATGGCGACGTCGGCGCCCTGTCGGCCGCGATACGTGTGCAATTCGTCGAGGACCAGGAAGCGCAGCCCGCGCGCGGCCTGGACCAGGCGCGACTCGATCGGCCGCGTGAGGATCAGCTCGAGCATCACGTAGTTGGTGAGGATGATGTCCGGCGGGTGGGCGAGGATGTCGTTGCGCTCCTCTTCCTTTTCCTGCCCCGTGTAGCGGCGGAAGGTCACGGGTCCCTTGCCGTCCGGATAGCCGAGCTGGAGGAACTTTTCGAGCTCGAGCTTTTGGCTGTTCGCCAGGGCGTTCATGGGGTAGACGACGATCGCCTGTACGCCGCCCCCCGGTCCACGACGGAGCACGTGATCGACGATCGGAATGATGTAGGCGAGACTCTTCCCGGAGCCGGTACCCGTGGTGAGCACGTAGGGCCTGCCGGTCGCGGCCGTGCGGATCGCCTCTGCCTGGTGGCGGTGCAGCCGCAGGGTGTCGCCGGGGATCCCCTCCCCCTTGCCCTTCCGGAAAATGCGCTTGCACTCGGAGTGCAGAACGCCGTCGGCGACGAGTTGATCGACTGCCTCGCCGCGGGCGAACGAGGGATTGAGCTGGATGAGCGGCTCCGGCCAGAGCATCCCGTCCTCCAGGCCGCGATCGACCTCGGCACGAATGCGCTCGTCGCGGATGGCGATGAATCCGCGGATGTACTCGCGATAGTCGCGGATGAGCCGCGAGCGAAGGTCGAATACATTCATGCCGGCGCACCCCCGTTTGCAGGGGCAGGGCGTTGTGGATGCATGAGGGCGCTGATCGAGTCCAGGGGTCCGAGCGGGTCCTGCGGCGCGCGCGAGAATTCGGGGGAGGATCGCATCGGGGAGTCCCTGGGCATTTGGGCCGGGTGACCGACGACGACTGAGTATACCGGTGCGACCGACGGGAATGGAATCAGACTTCTCATGCCTTCATCCCCCCAAGCCGGAGAGCTCGAGTCGGAGATCGGCGACCCGAGCAACCGACCCGCGCCTCGAAGAGTGGGAGCGGGCCTTTCTTGCGCGGGACCGCTTGCCGCTCGAGCAAGGGAGCGGAGCTTCTTGTCCTTCGAGATCGAATCGTGTCGCTTCATTCGAGCAACGTCGCGTGCATTCGCCCAATCCGTCACGAGCCGGGTGCTCGCCCGGTTCAGTCGCCGCTCTACTCGCGCAAGTTCTCGCCATTCTCGATGCAAAGCCAGTCATCGCCGCAAGCACCCGTACTGCACTCCGTCGAGTGAACGCTCCACGACCTCGAATTCGAGCTCAACAGGCTCTCGCGTCACCGCAACGCCGACAAGCCGTGCTCTTCATCGTGAAACTCGGACTCAACGACGAAAAGCCGTGCTTGCGGGAGTTGCAATTGCCCCCGAACAGCTGATCGTCTGAGCCCATCCATGAAGTGAGCACGCTCAACATCGAATCGCTGCCATTCGTCCCGGTTGAGCATGATCCCCTCGAGGTAGAGGTCGCTCTCGACGTCGTGTAGCAGCAACTCACCGTCGTTCGGTCCACCCGGAACGACGATGAGGGTGCTCCAAACCCTGACGTATCACGGCCACTCGACGAAGAGCTGCGCTTTTCGCGGTGCGAGACGTGCTTGCCGGTGTAGAGAGTGCTCCGTTCGCAATTGGGATCGAGCTTGTCGTGGAATGCCGCCCATCACTGGACGTTTGCACCCCGCTCTTCGTTGTTCAAAGTCGTCGAAACCGCCGCAAGCTCGGCTCTTCGTCGTAGAGTTCGTTTTCAACTACGAAGAGCCGAGCTTGCAGAGCAATCGGCTGCTCCCACTCGTAGTTGCGGCGCGCTCCGCGCCCGTTCGCCGATGCCGCGCGAACCCGCCGCCCGCGCACCATGCCCAACTCCGCGCGCGGTCCCAATGCCTTCAAGACCCCACCCATCCCTCCCCGGCGCCCACGGCTGCGTATACATTATGTTGGTTGCCCGCGCATCGGGTCTCGCGCCGCCAGAGGATGTTACGATTCGTAATTCGTTACGATTCGATACGCCTCCCGGGCGCACTCTGAGATTCGGCGTAGCGTCACAACCTGTTGTTTCTCCTGTCCTTCTGGGCGAAGCCACGCTCATTCCACGTCGGCACAGAGCGTGCTTAACACCGGACAACGCCTGGTGCACGGCAGGGCGTCGTGCGAGCGCGGGATTGCCAGGGAAGATGACTTGAAGGGGGACCACCATGAACTTCACCCAGAACTCGGTACCCGAGATGTCGGATGCCATGCTGTTCGCGCTCGAGGCCGGCGGCGGTCCGCTGGCGCGGGATGCGGCGTTCGCGCTGGACGCCCGGTTCCGCACCCGTTTGGTGCACACGGTGTCCGGGGTCGTCGGCGTGCGCGCGGCCGACGTCGAAGACGTCGTGCAGTGCGCCTTCATGGACATGTGGGAGCATCGCGGTCGGGCGCCAGGCGGCGACGAACATTTCCGGCGATGGCTGTTCACGATCGCCAAGTGTGTGGCGATCGACTTCGTGCGCCGGCGTGGGGCGATGGATCCGCTGCCCGAGGTCGGACCGGCGGCGCCGGGCCCGGGTCCGCAGACGCAGGTCCGCCGCGCGGAGCGCGATGTGCGACTGCTCGATGCGGTGGGGCAATTGCCGTCGCCGATTCAGGCAGCCATGCGCCTGCGCATCCTCGAAGGGCAGGAAGTCGAGAATGTGGCGCGCGCCTTGGATGTTCCCACCCGCCGAATCCGCAAGCGGATCCTGCGCGGCTGCGAGTTGCTGCGACCGCTCCTGGGGCCGGAGTTCGAGGAGCTTGCCGCGGCTGCCTGACGCACGGGCGCGGGTCACGCAGCCGCCCGCATGGGGCGGTCGCGACCGGCCGGCGCGATCGACCGGGCTGCGATCGAAG
>Ga0209514_10001544_pt1 | contig 39165 bp, 35 predicted proteins | sample Subgrocontami58m_FD_187452 | JGI IMG/M metagenome (GOLD analysis project Ga0209514, IMG submission 187452) | Subsurface groundwater microbial communities from S. Glens Falls, New York, USA - GMW37 contaminated, 5.8 m (SPAdes) (version 3) | ecosystem: Environmental > Aquatic > Deep subsurface >...
AAAAATTTTACCAAAGGCAAAAGAATTAAAAGTGAAACAATTGCAGTTAGAATAGAATTCTCACCAGCCATATATCTTCCAATTAAGTTATAAGAATATAAAGAAGGTATTTTTGAAAGATTTGAAAATAAATCCATCCTTAGTGCCCCGCCTTCTGCTAATAATTTTGCGAGCGCTTTATAATTTAGCCAATCATGTCTTAAATCAAAAAAAAGCAGTGGGGACATCAAAAGCAAAAAGGTAAAAATCCCCAGTATTGTACCCGATATTAAATTCCTAATTGTCTTTTTCTCATTTTTTCTAAACCACACCTGATAAGCCCACAATATTAAAGCTACGGGAATTAGAATCACTGCCAGATAATGCATCTGCAAAGCTGCTGCCAATGATGCGCCGGCAACACCAAGCCAGAGAAAATTGCCTGTTTTATTAAGTTGATAAAAAGACGCTATTACAATTAGTGAAAAAAATGGGGTGGGATTGGGATTCCAGGAAAAGCGGGAATAGTTTATAGTTACCGGACTGATTGCGTAAAGGAATGAGGAAATAAGCCCTACCTCTCTTCCAAACCATACCTTGACTAAGTAATATATTAAAAAAACCACTAAAACACCAATTACTGCATTCATTCCCGCGGCAGATACGGGATTTAAATTAAATATAAACATAGGAATTGCCATCATATAGTAATAAAGAGGGCCTAAATAAATATTGCCCACAGAAGTCGGAGGACCAATCAGGGGGAAATGGCGGCCTTCCACTATCTGCCTTACAATCAAAGCATCTCTGCCTTCATCACCCAAAAAAATCATGTACTCATCTATCTTGTAAAAACGCAAAAAAGTTGCTAAAGCCAAAACACCAATCAAAAATATAAATAAATGCTTTTGTTCCTTAAATTTCCACCAAAGTTTTAAAAGATCAATATAAGATCTGACGATCACATTTATACTGGCACCTGTTGGTTTGCCGGAAAGCCTTGGATAATGATTTACTCCAACTTGTCCAACCCTAAACCCATATTTTTTAGCCTTAATTGCAAGCTCAGCATTAATCATTGCACCTCTTTGTGATTCCAGTTTGGGAATTTTTTGCAAAACTTCCCGCTTGATCATTTTAAAACCGCAATCCACGTCTTTTAAAGTCAATCCAAACATTGTCCAAAGGGAAAAAGTCCAGCCTTTTTTAAAAATAATTCTAAATAAAGGATCTCGTCTTTTAATTCTATATCCGATCAGTAAGTCATACTCCCCTATTTTCTCCAAAAATTTTGTAACCTCTGCAAAATCAAACTGCCCATCTCCATCTGTATAAACAATGGTTTCGTATTTTGCGCTGTAAAAACCGGACTTTAGTGCTTCTCCATATCCTAAATTACTTTTATGATGAATAACTCTGACTTTGGGATTATCTTCTGCTATCTTGTCTGCAATTTCTCCTGTTTTGTCAGATGAGCCATCGTTAATAAGTAAAATCTCATACTTTAGCTTTAGCTTCTCTAAAACCTGTATAGCTCTATCTACATCTTCCTTAACATTCCCTTCCTCATTAAAAAGCGGGAAAAATACTGAAAGATTTTTAATAGACATTGTAATATGCTAACATCAAATTATGCACAAAACAACGAAAGATCTTCTCTTAATTGCAGTCTTTGTATTCTTATCTACTTTCCTTGTTTGGCTGCCTCATCTTTTAGCTCTTCACCAATTTTGGGGACTAAATTTCTCCAATGGCTTTAATACAATTTATAGAAATTTTGACGGTCTGGAATATATAACTATTGCCAAAACTTTTTATAACCCTACTCTTATTGCCCAAATCCCGCTGTCACTGCCTGCAAACTATTACGCCGCCCACTTTCCCGGCTACTCAATTTTAATCCTTGCCTTAGCTCCCTTTTTCGGATTTTTAAAATCAATGCTTTTAATTCCTTTAATTTTTACTGTTTTTTCAGCCTGGGCCTTCTACTTTTTAGTAAGGGATTTTAAATTAAGCGAAAAACCCTTCTTTTTATCAATACTTTTTTTAGTTTTACCGGCAAGATGGGTAATTGTTCACTCAATAGGATCTGCTGAACCGATGTTTATATTTTTTGTGATAGCATCACTTTATTTTTTCTTAAAATATGAAAAATTTCCAAAAGTTTCCTATATCCTATTATCCGGCATACTGGGACTGTTCGCCCAACTTACAAGACCACCCGGCATATTACTTTTTATCGCCCTTTCGCTTTATTTAGTTTGGCGCCATAAGTCTTCAATTATCCGAAAAATAGCTAAATTCTTACCCTTATCTTTTATCCCCTTAGGGCTTTTGGGAGTATTTTATTTATACGGCCAAACTTACGGAGATTTTTGGGCCTACTTTCATAGTGGGGACAATATTCATTTGACTTTTCCTCCATTTCAGGTTTTTAATAAAGGACAATTTTGGGTAGGGGAGATTTGGCTTGAGGATATAGTCTATATTTTTATTCTGGGGCTTTTGGGAGGATTAATGCTTTTAAAACAAAAATTATACCCTATGGCTTTTTTTACTCTCGTCTACCTTACCGCATCTACCCTGATTGCCCACAGAGATATCTCAAGATATATACTGCCAATAGTACCATTTATTTTAATTGCTTTTGAAAAAGTATTAACTTCCAGAGAATTTAAAATAATCCTGCCTATTATCTTACTGGCTATTTATCTATATGCCCAAAATTTCATCCTTCAAAATGTTGCCCCTATTCCCAACTTACAGCCATTTAACTAATCCTTTGGCTTAATCCTCTTGGTGTTTCCATGTTACAAAATGATTGACGGTAAAATTCCAAACCATCACAAATGGGATAGTGGCAAAAAAGTAAAAGTTATTATAGGCAATCGGCCGACCCAATAAATTTATAAATCCATCTCCATAAATTTCATGTAAATATTTAACTATTAAAACTCCAATCACTAACCCCCCTAAACTAACTAAGTTAAATACTCCGAGTTTTTGCCAAATATTTGTTTTGGTTTTTCTATATTTAAAAGTCCAGAAATTATTTAATAAGAAGCTATTGATAATTGCTATTTCGGTAGAAACTCCTTTTGAGGTAGCAGGAGGAAATCCAAAATGGTTGATTAATATTTTGTAGAATAAAAAGTCTACTAAAGTAGCCACAAAACCAACCAGGGCAAATTTAACAAAAGTTTTTGCTCTCCTCGTTATATGAAAAAAAGGAATATTTATACCTAGAGAATGAATTCTGACATCTATACAGTAGGTGATAATATCATAGGTGTAGTTAAAAACTTTATTTTTGGAATAACCTTCCAGTCTGTTTTTAAAAACCAAAGGCACTTCTTTATATTTTGCACCACTCATAATCGCCTCATGCAAAAAAGCTGGCTGTATAATAAAAGTTCTCTCACGCCAGGGAAGTTTTTGTAAATTAATTTTCTCAAAAAGTTCGGGGGTAAAAGCTCTTGCAGAATTTGTAAATTCTTTAATATCCCAGGGACCCATTAAAATGCGACAAATAGTCGAGGCTCCATAAGAGAAAAGCCTTCTGGCAAATGATAGCTGATTCTTACCGCCTTCCACAAACCTGGAACCAATTGCTAAAGTATATCCCTGCTCAATTGTTTGAACCAGTCTTACTAAAACATCCGGGACAACTTGCCCATCTGCATCAAGTTGGACCAGGATTTGCGGGTGAATTTTTTCCAGGGCATACTGGTGACCTTTTATAAGTCCCACCCCCAAACCTGGATCAGTTTTTATAAGATGTATTCTACTGTTTTTTCTGGAAAGATTCCTTGCTATTCTATCTGTTCCATCGGAAGATCTTATATCATCCGCAATTATAATATGTATTTCCCAGCCGGGTAAATTTTTTTCCTGTTCAAAAACTTTCTCAATAGTCTTTTCTATATTAGCTTTTTCGTTGTATGTTGGGAGAACTACAGAAACTATCTTCATTAGGCGAATTTAGCAAGGTCTGCGTGAACCATTATTTTAACTAAGTCTTTAAATTTAGTTTTAGCTTCCCATCCTAGTATCTTTTTAGCCTTACCAGGATCTCCACAAAGCGGACCTGTTTGCACAGGTGGAACAAAAAGAGGATCAGTTTCAACATAATCTTTCCAATTTAAACTCACTACTGAAAATGCCTCGTCTGCAAATTCTTCCACAGTATGAACCTCGCCTGTTGCTATAACAAAATCATCCGCTTTTTCTTGCTGTAACATTATCCACATTGCCTCTACATAATCCGGTGCATATCCCCAATCCCGCTTGGCATCCAAATCACCTAATTTCAATTTTCCGTTCTTAACTATTGGCTCTCCTATCTCATTTAACGGTATACCTTCTTTTTTACCATTCTTTATACAAGCAACCCCTGCTGTAATTTTTCTGGTCACAAAATTAAGTCCTCTTCTTGGACTTTCATGATTAAATAAAATTCCACAGGAAATAAACTGTGGTTGTTTTTTATCTTTCCTTGAAATTACAGCCATCCTGTGAGCAAATTCTTTAGCAGCAGCATAGGGATTAGCCGGGTTAAAAGGGGTGTCCTCATTTTGAGGAACAGTTATTGGGGCACCAAACATTTCAGAAGTTGATGCCTGATAAATTTTTGCATCAGGTACTATTTGTTTTGCTCTCTCAAAAACATTCATTGCTCCAATACCTGTAATCATGATGGAGCCTACTTTATCTGAAAAGGAAGCAAAAGGGGATGAAAGAGAGGCCAAATTATAAATCTCATCCGGCTTAAATTCAACCAGTGCCAAAGCAATAGACTCTGTTGATTGTAAATCTCCATAATAAATTTTTATTTCTTCCCTAACATTTGCTACATTTCCTAATTCAGAAACAGCGTTTCTTCTTGCCAAACCTGCCACCTCGTAGCCTTTTTCTAAAAGAAGCTCAGTTAAGTACGAACCATCCTGCCCTGTTATACCTGTTATGAAAGCACGCTTTCTGTTTGCCATATTTGTCAATTACTATATCTGATTTTTAAAAATTTGTAAACCTTCCTCTATTGTATGTAAAATCCCTTCTCCAAATTCCTCCTCAAACTTTGCCGGATTAAGAGTTGAATTCTTCAAAAGTTTTGCTTTTTTTTGTTTGTTATATTCATCTAATTTCATAGATTGAATCAAAGAGTAATCAAGATGAAAAGTTTCAGCAATTGTTTTTACAAAATCCAAAGGAGTAGTGGTATCTGTGCTGCTCACATGATAAATACCCTCTGATTTATGATCAATCAAAGTTTTAAGTGCATATGCTATATCCAAAACCAAAGTGGGAGTAATTTGTTGATCATCAATTCCTTTTACCTGTTTTCCTTTTCTTAGCTGATCCAGAAAAAACCTTGCTACATCTAATTTTGCTTCATAAGAAGGGGAATAGGGCATACTTATTCTAAGTATTACATTTTTTCCTCCAGTTTCCAAAACTGCTTGCTCTCCAAAATACTTCGTTTGACCATACCAATTTATGGGGTTTGGTCTATCTTCTTCGTTATACGGAACATCTTCTTTTTTACCATCAAAAACATAATCAGTGGAAATATATACCAAACGCTTATCAAAACTTTTACAAACCTCTGTTACATTTTTTGCTCCTATTACATTTATTTGAAAAGCTAAACCATTTTTATCATCCTTTTGATTCTCAGCTTCTTCAACATTGGTATAAGCTGCAAAATTAATTACAGAATCCGGATTAAACTCTTCAACTACTTTTAGTATTTGATCCTTATTTAAAATATCAACTACTTGTGCTTGAGGTGATTCTATTTCCAAAACATTATCAAAAAGTTCAATAAATTTTGAACCAACTAATCCGCTACCTCCAAATATCAGTATTTTCTTCAGCGCGTTAGCGCGAACTGTGTTCATTTGAATCTGTCTGGAAATAACTCCCTAAGTCTTGGATTATTACGATCTCTTTCTGAAATCACCGGATCTGAAATAGGCCATTCAATAGCTGTATCAGGATCATCCCAGGCAATTGCGGTTGTATCTGTTCCGTCCCAGTAAGCATCAACCAAATACAAATAGTCCACATCTTCCTCTCCGATTACACAAAAAGAATTGGCAAAGCCTTTAGGAATAAAAAGTGCGAATCTGTTTTGTGAGTCAAAATGAAAATTCTCCACTTTACCAAAAGTTTCCGAATCCGGCCGAATATCCAGAATTGCAGCAAAAGTTTTGCCGGAAACCGGATAAATCAGTTTATTCCAGTTTTCGCCGTGTTGACCCCGCAGCACTTTCGGTTTTGATCTGGAATGATTCCACTGTATCGGCTTAAACTCCCACCCCAAAACTTCATTTAACTCATCAAAGTGAAAAACTTCTCTAAAAAACCCTCTTTCGTCAGTAAGGGTAGGTCTTTCCAAAATCAGTAAGCCCTCCAGTGTTGTTGTTTTAATGAATTTAGACATCTTTATTCTCTATATGATTTTTGAGCTGACCTGTCAATATTAGGCCGTCCGGCTTTAAGCGGCTTCCACCACCATTCATTTTTTTTATACCAATCAACGGTTTTTTCTAACCATTCTTCAAAAGAATGTTTTGCACTCCAGCCTAAAGCTTTAGTTTTTGAACCGTCATTTGCATATCGAAAATCATGGCCTAATCTATTCTCAATAAATTCTATCATTGATTCATCCAACTTAAGTATCTTCAATATTTTTTTAGTAACTTCCAAATTTGTCTTTTCTTCACCGGAGACCAGATAAGTCTCTCCTATTTGGCCTTTTTGTATTACCAAATCAACTGCTGCAGCATGATCCTCAACATAAAGCCACTCTCTGATATTTTCACCCTTACCCATCAGCGGTACTTTTTCCCCTTTTAAAAGATTGGTTATAAATCTGGGGATTAATTTTTCAGGGTCGTGGTAAGGTCCGAAATTATTTGCGCAATTTGTGATAGTAACTGGTAATCCATAAGTTTCGAAGTATGCCCTAACCAGATAATCTGCCCCTGCTTTAGATGCGGCATAAGGAGTTCTTGGACTATATGGAGTTTGGGGATTAAAAGGGGGATCGTTTGGTCCCAATTCACCGTAAACTTCATCTGTTGAAACATGATGAAATCTTTTAACTTTTTTATCTAAAGCAGCTTTCAGTAAGACAGCTGTCCCTAATGTATTTGTTCGAATAAATAAGGTTGGATCTATTATTGAACGATCAACATGTGATTCTGCTGCAAAATGAACTATAATATCCACACCATCCATTGCGCTTTTAACAGCTTCTGCGTCTGTAACATCTCCTTTTATAAATTCATAACTTGGATTGCCCTCTAAATCTTTAAGCGATTCTAAATGGCCTGCATAAGTTAGAGCATCAAAATTGATAACTTGATCACCGGGGTGATTTTGAATCCAGTAATGAATAAAGTTGCTGCCAATAAACCCTGCTCCACCTGTAACCAGAACTCTCATTTTCTAGCCCTGCTCCTTTGCCTTTTTAGTGCGCGAAGCGCGCGAGCTTCGCTCAGCCCAATAATTATTAGCCTCAAGTAAGGTATCAAATGTACCCGCATCCCACCAGTAACCTTTAAGCTCACTCCATAAAAGCTGACCCTTTTCTACATATTTATTATTAACATCAGTAATTTCCAGTTCCCCTCTGTCTGAAGGCTTTATTTGTCTAATAAAATCAAATACCTGGTTATCATAAATATAAACTCCCGTAACAGCCATTTTGGAATCAGGATTTTGGGGCTTTTCTGTAATATTGACAATTTTTGAGGAGTCATTGGGGTCAAAAGTGGCAATGCCAAAACGCTCTGGGTCTGATACTTCTTTTAGAAAAATCAAAGCTCCCTTTTTAAAATTATTAACTGCATCGGTAATATCTGAATCTGAGGTATTATCACCTAAAATTACCGTTATATTATCTCCTTCGGCAAAACTTTCCGCCAAAGATAGCGCGTGAGCAATACCTCCTTCATCTTCCTGATATGCATATTCCAAATGCTTAATTCCCAACTCCTGGCCATTTTTTAAAATAGACATAAAGTCGCCGCAGTGAGGGCCACCGGTCACAACCAGAATATCGCTAATCCCTGCTTTAACCAGAGTTTCTATCGGATAAAAAATCATCGGTTTATTATAAACCGGTAATAAGTGTTTATTTGTTACTTTGGTTAAAGGAAAAAGCCTGGTGCCTAATCCTCCAGCCAGTATTACGCCTTTCATAATCTAATTATACTAATTATACTAAAATTCCCAAAAGAAGTACTAAAACCAAAATAGCAGTTAAAATATACTCCAAAAAAATAGGCCAAGTCAAACTTTTGTCGCGTTTGTGGAAAATAAAAGCCCAAATCAAATAAATAATTATGCCAACTGTTAAAATATTTAAAGGCGTTGTCATAGAATTACTCCCGGATTTGCCAAAAAGAGACTGCCGGCTGTTAAAGAAAGCAAGGCCATATGGGCAATATGATGCGATGAGATTCTAAAAACTCCCCTTTTTCTAAGCACCAATAAATCCACTGTAAGAAGCGTGATAATAAAAACAATTACCGAAATAGAGGCAGTTTTGGATATTAAATACGGATCTATTAATATTCCGGTATTTAATTTTGTTTGCGAAACAGCAGCAACCAAATCCGGCTTATTCAAAAAATCCTGCTTTGGTATGGCGATTTGTTTTCCCGCAACCTCAAATGTAGATCTTGTAGCCAAACTCTCAGTTGTACCAAACATTTGCACAATTAGGGTTGTTTTCTGACCATTTAGTACCCCTTCTACCACAGCTATTCCAATATCCTGATATTTAGGATTTAGCAGATTTTCTTTATGTGTCGCTGATGCCATCCAGGCAGATACTACCTCATTTGATCCATAGAAATTCTTGGCCAAATTCTCCCCTGCATATGTAAATTTATAACCTGATCCTAAAATGAAGTCCCAAGGGGTCTTCCCGGAAGGTGCAAAATGAGCCCAATAGTTTTCGGAAAACATATTTTGAGCTTTAAGCACGGCTGCTTTATCTAGCGCCTCGTTTTCCGAAACAGGGGATAACCCTAACTTTTCCCGCTCAATATTTGTCAATTCAATCAGTTTTTTTTGATCAATACTGGAAGTAATTCCTAAAGTGCCGGGTCTTGCATAGCCTACAATAGAAAAGCCGACCTGAAGCAGGATAAAAAGCATTATATAAATAACTAACCCTTCCCAGGAAAGCAGATGAGCTTTTTTATGAGTATCTTTATGCGGAATAAACCAATTATGTAGAGCCACAGATATTAGTATACCAATTCTGTTTCAACTTTTTTACCATTTACAGGAATTCCTAAGGAAAAACCCAAAGCATTAGCAACAGATACCCCAACCCTTAAACCCGTAAAAGACCCCGGACCAGTTTCTACTTCTATTTCTTTTAAATCTTTGTATTCTACCTTTTGTTTTTTCAAAATCTTTTCAATAAGTGGTAATAAAACTTGTGATCCATATTCATTCTGCTCAGATAAAGATTTCATAACTTCCCCATTCTTTTTCAGAGAAACTCTTATCTGCTTTCTATCCTTAGTATCAATATGCAAAATCATATAGCCAGATTTTAGCATATTTGTGCTTCAAAACTGATATAATTTCCCTTATGGAAGAAGTACAAACTAAATTAAAGGATTTAAAAGAAAGATTTAAAAAGATTGCTGATCAGATTGATCAGGACAGGCTGCGTGGAGAAATCAGGGAGTTGGAAGCTCAAACTATGAAAGAAGGGTTTTGGAATGATAGAAATGAGTCGTCAGCTGTCAGCCGTCAGCTGTCAGATAAACAAAAAACACTTCAAACATTAGAAGATTTAGAAATTAGAATTAGCAATGTACTAGAAATTTCTGAAGAAGCAGAAATGATGGAAGATTTAAAAAAAGAAGTAAGTGAGCTGGAAAAAATACTGGATTCTTTGGAACTTAAACTCTTTTTATCAAATCCGCATGATGAGTCTGAGGCAATTATTTCTCTCCACTCGGGTGCAGGCGGAGTAGAGGCCATGGATTGGGCTGCCATGTTAGTTCGAATGTATCAAAGATATTTTGAAAGAAAGGGCTGGAAGTTTGAAATAACAGATGAAATGCCCGGTGAGGAAGCGGGAATTAAAACAGTTTCCATGATTGTACACGAACCTTTTACATATGGATACTTAAAGGGAGAAAAAGGAACCCACAGATTGGTCAGACAATCCCCGTTTAATGCGGATAAGCTAAGACAGACTTCTTTTGCTTTAGTTGAGGTTTTGCCTGTGATTAATCCAAGGGAAGTTGAGATAAATGAGGCTGATGTAGAATTTGAAGCCTTTAGATCCGGAGGTGCCGGAGGACAAAATGTTAATAAAGTCTCAACAGCTGTCAGAGTAAAACACAAACCAACAGGCATTACTGTTACAGCCCAAACAGAAAGGTCACAACTTCAAAACAGGGAAAATGCGATGAAGCTTTTACTTTCCAGGCTATGGGAAAAGAGGGAAAAAGAAACAAAAGAGCTTACCAAAGAGCTAAAAGGCACTGCAACTCAAGCCTCATGGGGAACACAAATCCGCTCATATGTCCTGCACCCTTATCATATGGTTAAAGATTTACGTACAGATATTGAAACCTCAGACACAGACAGTGTTTTAGATGGAGAATTAGATAAATTTATTGAAGCAGAAACAAAACAATTACCTTACTAGACAAATTGCTCAATTTATTGTTAATATATGTTGATGGAAGAAAAAATTACTAAACCGATCTTAAGCGTTGATAACCCAAGGCGCCTACTTTTGGGGATTGTTATTGCCGCAATAATATTAGGCACCCTCACAGGATATATACTTTCCGGCAAAAACAGCAGTTTTCAAGCCTCTCCTCTTTCGGCTGGTTCTGCAAAAAACCCTCAACAAGACAGCCGTACTTTTAGAGATTTTGCTGAAGGCATGATTAAAATTAAGCCTCAACCTTCTGATTCAAGCGAATATACTGAAGGAACTCATAGTTTAGAACGGGAGGGTGCGGTCTCTGTTGCGCTCACTTCATCTGTGGTAGACCTTTCTAAATATGAGGGTAAAAAAGTGAAGCTTTTTGGGGAAACCCAAAAAGCTTTAAAAGAAGGCTGGTTGATGGATGTGGGAAAAGTCGAAGAAATTAAATGAATGATACTTTTCGATTCTGTTACCAAAAAATTCGGTTCTACGCTTGCCCTAGATGATGTTTCTTTGGAGATCAAACAGGGTGAATTTGTATTTATTGTTGGACCCTCCGGCGCAGGTAAATCAACCCTGCTTAGAATTCTTACTAAAGAAATACTTCCAACCAGCGGCAAGGTACTGATCAGCAAAGTTGATATTACCAAATTAAAAGATAAAGATATCCCCGGTTTAAGAAGAAAGGTCGGTGTTGTTTTCCAGGATTTTAAATTGTTAGACGATAGGACAGTCTTTGAAAACGTTGCCTTAGCCTTGGAAGTACAAAATCGATCTGATCAAGAAATCAATAAAATGGTGGAGCATATTCTTAAATTGGTGGAGATTTGGGATCGGAGGAATTTATTCCCCAGACAACTTTCCGGCGGAGAGGCCCAAAGAACCGCCATTGCCAGAGCTGTTGTTGGAAAACCTGATATACTTTTGGCAGATGAGCCAACAGGTGATTTGGATCCAAAAACCGCTTGGGGAGTGATACAACTTTTAAATGAGATCAATTCCTGGGGAACAACAATTGTCATGGCAACTCACAATCAAGAAATTGTTAATACTTTGAAAAGAAGAGTCGTGGTTTTGAAGAGTGGCAAAATAAGCAAGGATACTAAAGAGGGAAAATACGAATGAGTAGATCTTTTGAATTTGCAAAACGAAACATTAGAAGAACACCTATTCAGGCCATTGCTGCTTCCATGGTGATGTTTTTGGCTTTTTTTGCTCTTTTGGTCTTTATAATTCTAGCAGCCGGATCTCAAATTACCTTAAATTACTATGAAAGAAAACCTCAGGTAATAGCCTTTTTCAAAGATGGCACAACTTCACAAGATGTTATGGCTATAGAAAATGCTCTCAATCAAGAAACCAGAGTAACTAAAACAAAATATGTTTCTAAAGAAGATGCTTTGCAAATTTATCGAAATTTTACTAAGGAAAAGCCAATTTTAAGCGAGTTGGTCAGTGCTAATATTTTGCCTGATTCCTTGGAGATCTCAACTAAAAGCCCTGAAGATTTAGAACCAATTGCAGAAGTTTTAATAAAAGAGCCGGTAGTTGATGAAGTTGTTTTTCCCAAAGATGTGGTTAAAAATCTTACCTCTGGTACTAGGGTGATTCGTTTGGTAGGAGGATTTGCAGTATTGTTTTTAATACTATTTGCTACTTTACAAATCTTAATGATTATTGGCTTTAAGATTCGCTTAAAAAGAAGCGAGATTGAAACCATGCGGCTTTTGGGGGCTTCCCCTTCTTTTATCAGAACCCCTTTTATTTTAGAAGGGATGTTTTATGGTGTAGTGGGAGCACTTGGTGCCTGGGTCGTAGTATATCTAATGCTTTGGTATTTCACACCATTTCTTCAAGGCTATTTGGAAGAGATTAAGCTTTTACCCTTAAGCCCTATCCTGATGTTAGAACTGCTTGGTGCAAGTATAATTGTGGCTTTAGTAATTGGTTGTTTAGGATCAATTAGTGCAGTCAGACGCTATCTTAAGATATGATGAGTTTGCCTTATGAAACGGATTTTAATTGTTCTTTTTTGTTTAACCCTCTTACTTTTCCCCACCAGTATCATAGCTCAGTCTGATGAGTTAACAAAACAACTTCAAGAAAAACAGGCTGAAATTCAAAAACTTGAATCTCACCTGCGAGATGCCAGAAATCAGGAGAAAACTTTAAAATCTCAGCTTGATCTTATTGATGGTCAAACAAAAGTAACTACTTTAAAAATTGAGGAAACCAATTTAAGAATTGCCAAACTTGAAAGAGAGATTTCGGATTTATCCTTAAGAATTGATAGAATTTCAACCTCCTTAGATACTTTATCGGAAATTCTCCTTAGAAGAATTGTCCAAACTTATAAATATAGCAATGCTGTTTCTACAATAGATCTGCTGTTTTCATCCCACGGATTTGCTGATCTTTTGCAAAGATTAAAATACATTCAAGTTGCCCAAAGCTATGATAAGAAAAAGTTATATGAATTGCAGGCAACTAAACTTGCTTATAATGAACAAAAACAGGACAAACAAACAAGGCAACAGGAAGCAGAAAAATTAAACAAAGATCTTGAGGGTTATAAAACGCAACTTGCTCAGCAAAAAAAAGATAAAGATGAACTTTTAGCAATTACTAAAAATGACGAGGTAAGATATCAAACCTTAATTACCCAACTTAGAGCAGATCTGTCTTCTATTGCACAAGCTCTATCAAATGTAGGAGCAAAAATTGGACCAGTTAATAAAGGGGATACCATAGCGGCAATGGGATCAACAGGATGCTCAACAGGACCACATTTACATTTTGAAGTTTTTGAGAATGCAAAGGTAGAAGATGGGAGAGTTGTGGGTAATAGAGTTGATCCTAACAACTACTTGGGTAATGGTAGTCTAGGTCCACCTACACGAGGATACCCTGATGATACAACTATTACCACCAAATATGGAGAGGTATACTTTTTGGGAACTCATACCGGCTTGGATATTGCGCCTAAGAAATATGAAGGTGTAGGTAGAGCAATCTTGGCATCTGAAAAAGGAATTTCTTATTCTGTCTCAGCACCGTGTAGCTATAACATTTCAGGTGGGTCTTCAGTTGGCAAAGGAGTGGTTATTGATCATGAGAATGGCATTGTCACTTTGTATTGGCATATACTGTAGGTGATGATCAAAACCATTGGCATTATAGTGCTTGGTTTATTATTTCTAACCTCTCATGTATATGCCGCAGAACCACCAATACTCATCAGTCCTGCTAACAATTCTAGCACTTCATCAATCCCGACTTTTACCTGGCAAGTAGTTTCGGGGAGTACAGGATATAACATTTTAATCGACAATGAACCAAAAGTTATCTCGCCATACGCGAAAACTCCTTACTACCCAACTAATCCAAGTTATTCGCCTCAAACTCTAAATCCTGGCACTTATTATTGGAAGGTTAAAGCCAAAGATAGTAGCGGAAATTATGGTGAATTCAGTAGCATCTGGTCATTTACTTTGCAGTCCTCCTCATCAACACCCACACCAACCCCTACTCCCTCCCCTACACCAACTCCTAGTTCTATAACATCTTCCACAGGTTCTTCTACCTCAACCTCTTTATTTGCTATTTCCAATGTTCCTTTACAAATAAATTCAGATCAATCATTTAATGTTTCAATAAGTTTATCCTTACCAAATAACCCTAACGCTAATTTTTATTTAAAGGGAGCTTTTAAAAAAACAGATAGTTCTAATTACTTTGGGCTGACTAAGGTTTCTGGTAGTTGGATAAAAAATGGTAGCAGTTATTCTAGTCAATATCAGATTACCACTGATTCTTCCGGTAATTGGTCAGGAATCTTGGAAGTACAACCAGATAGTGAAGATTCCGGTTTTACAGGCACAGGGGATTATATTTTTAAAGTGGCAAGATATACCTCCATTGGTTCTGGTCCAACCTGGAGTAATGAATCTAATATTCAAATCACAGCTGTTGAAAATACTGACCAAGGCGGCATATCATCCGATAGCTTATCATCCACTACTACCCCATCATCCTCACCGCAATCAGAACAATCAAAAAGTTCTAATAAACTAGTCTACCTTTCCGAAGGAAAGGCAAGCTCTGCTTATCATATTGCTTCTGTAGCAGCTGCTACAACATCTGCTACTCCATCATCAACACCTGAAAAATTAGTAAAATCTCAAAAACAAATAAATTTTTTATCCATCACAGGCATTATTCTTGTTATAATTGGTATCATTCCAATCACTTATGCAATATATAACAAATTCAGAAAACGAAACTAAAAAACTAGCTGAAGGGTTGGCAAAAAAATTATCCGGATTAATTGCCTTAAGCGGTGAGTTGGGTGCCGGTAAAACAGTTTTCGTCCAGGGCTTTGCAAAGGGTTTGGGAATTAAGGAAAAAATAATTTCCCCTACTTTTGTTTTAATTAGACAGCATAAATTACCTAATCAGAAACTTTTATATCATATAGATCTTTATAGATTAGAAGGAAAAATTGATATAAAAAGGTTAGGCATTGAAGAACTTTTTGCTTCAGATAATTTAGTTTTAATAGAATGGGCGGACAAGATTGAAAAAAGTCTTCCTAAAAAAACAATTAAAATAAACTTGAAAAAAGTTACGACAAATGAACGTCTAATTACTGTTTCTTAACTTCTTTGCTAGTCTCAATCTCAATCGGCCCAACCATCTCTTTTCCAATAGTTTCTAAATCTAAATTAATAAGTTCACCCTCCCAACCTGAGCGAGTATAGTTTCTATCTGGTTCTTTAATTAAGAAAACCAAACCCGAAAAGTTTGTCTTTCTTCCCTCAAATTTGTCCTGGTTGGGGATATATTGCGGTCTGTTAGGTAAATATCTATATTCACCCGGAACATACCCGTACATCTTTCTACCATACCACCAAAAAAGATATTGATACGGATAATCGTAAACTGAAGGAAGATAAGTATAGACTTTGAAATTTTGACCATTTGCATATTTGTATACATAATCAATTGCCGCTATTTCATTTTTATATAAAGAAGGATCCATATTTAGATTTGTTCTCTCTCGATAATAATTTGGGATATTTAATATTGAATAAAAGATTATAAGTATAGATAATAATATAGAAAATAATTTACCAAAAAAGTTAAGTTCCCAAAGACTGGAAAGCATAAAAGCAATCAGTATTAAAAACGCAGCTACTTCTGCCCCTAAATGCCAAGCATTCACCGAAACGGGAATTATTAAATATCCAATAAACGGCACTAATATAAATAAAGAGGCAATTATTACAATAATTTCTTTTTTGTTTCTTGAGAAAAAATTTTTAAATATTGGGAAAGCTAAAATTAATACTGCCCATAGCAGCAACTTTTGATTCATTAAAGTTGCACTGAATACACTAAAAAAGCTATCCCATATAATTGATGCTCTTTTTATCAGATTAAATTTTGAACCGGAAGACTCGGATAAGAATCTGACTACTCCCTTACTCATAATGAAATTATGTTTTATGTCAAACATAATTTGCGGCATCAACAATCCAATAAAAACTAATGTCCCTAACCAAAAAAACTTATCTTTAAAAAACTTAGTATTTTTTGTCAAAAATAAACTCAGGAAAATAATAAGTGGTATAAAAACTCCTATATTCATTTCTAAGTTAAAAAATAATCCACCAAAAAACCAGGACGAAATTATAAATATTCCTTTTCCTGTTTTTAAATACTCAACTAATAAATAAATTAAAAAAGGTGTTAACAAAACAATAGGATTTGGATTAAAAGAATAACGATTCGCTAAAACAACATAATCTGATACTACCCATACAAAGCCAATTGGTAAAATTATCCACCTGCCAAAATTTTTAACTAACTTAAGAAGAAAATAACCTCCAATTACCCAAAGTAGAATTTCCATAATAATTGCTCCATAAGGATCTCCATTAGTTAAAAAATAAGGAATAGACAAAAGATAATACCAAAGCGGTCCGTTGTATAAACCTTCTATCGCAGACAATGGACCAGTTAGTCTTAACTTCCCCAATTCCACCATCTCTCTCACGTCCACAAAGTCCCTGGCATTATCCATGTTAAAAAGAAAGTTACCATTTTGGGTTAATGCTAATCTAAACAAAATTCCTAAGGCTAATATAATTAAAGTCGTTTTATTTTTCATGGAGTTAGAGTAAAATGAGTTTATCATAATATGAAAATATTAGTTACCGGAGGTGCGGGTTTTATTGGATCGGCTGTTTGTAAGTTACTGCTCGATCAAAACCATCAAGTTACTATTATAGATAATTTATCCCATGGACATAAAGCATCCATTGATCCAAGAGTAACTTTTGTTGAAGCAGACTTAAATGATCAGGTCAAATTAGAAGAAATTCTGCCCGGACATGACGCAGTTATTCACATGGCCTCTTTAATTGAAGTTGGAGAGTCTGTTAAAAATCCTGTTGAGTTTGTTGAAAATAATATTACTGGAACAATTAAGCTTTTGGAGGCAATGCGGAAAATAAATGTTAAAAAAATTATTTTCTCATCCAGTGCTTGTGTTTATGGCAATCCCATTAAAATTCCTATAACAGAGGATGATCCTTTAGGGAAGCAGGAGAATCCTTATGGATTAACCAAAGTTTCAATGGAACAATTCTGTCAACTTTATAATAAACTTTATAATTTTGATGTAGTAATTTTAAGATACTTTAATCCCTATGGACCAGGGGAGTTGCATACTCCGGAAACCCATGCTATTCCTAATTTTATTAAAGCAATTTTAAATAAACAACCAATTCCTCTTTTTTGGAAAGGGGAACAAGTCAGGGATTTTATCTATATTGATGATTTGGCAGAAGCTCATATTTTACCTCTCAATCAGACAGGATTACATATATATAATGTAGGCACTGAAACCGGTATTCAGGTAATAGAAATTATAAAAGAGATTTTTAGTTTAACTGGATATAAAGTTCCTATTGATAATAAAGGTGAGAGAAAAGGTGATGTTGCAGGTTTAGTTGCATCATCTGAAAAAATTAAAAAAGAGTTGGGATGGAGTGCAAAAATTCATTTAAAAGAGGGTTTACAAAAAACTATCGATTTTTTCCGCTCCCACCCTTAATCCATTTTACTGAAGATAAGAATGGATAAAAAACATCTTTCTTTTCTTCAATCTCAAAACTATTATCTCCGGAGTCAATATATTTTTTATTAATAAATTTAATATTAGAAATATCAGAAATAATTGCAATAGGCTGGCTTTCTTTCCCCTCCCCCATCTCTAAAACTGCAGCTGATGCCAAGCTATCTGGAATATTGGAAGTTTCCATTTTAAATTCTCTACCAAATAAATCTTTTTTTCCTCTATAATCTTTAATCGGTTTAAATCCAAAATATCCAATTGAATAACCAACCACTCCTCCTCTAAGAGGGATAAGTCTTGAATCAGTTATAATGACTCCCAGATTTTTTATCTTAAATTTATTCTTTAGAAATGCCCAAATTTCCTGTGCACTTTTATTTTGATCCTTTGGCCAAAGTATGTAATAACCTCCACCATTACTTTCATCAATACCTGCTGATGCAATCAGCATATTATTTTTTAAGGTATACATAACTAATTCTTCCGGAACAAACTGACGAGGTAAATATTTATCAGCCTCCTGTTTTATTAAGTCATCTTTAGTAATTTGAGATATGGCTATACATCTGCCTTCCCCGATTGAAACAACTTTGCTTGTTACGGCAACAACAGATTTTTCTTGTATAGATTTAATTGCAGAAAGTAATTCCCAAAGATCATCTTTAGGAGGAATAAATTTTCTTGTTTTTATTGCTTTGACTATCACCGGGCAATTATAATGGATTAAACGCAAAAAATGAAACGCCATCATCTAATTCTAATTGCAATTTTGCTACTTGCTGTCTTTTTCAGAACTTATCAGATAGTTGAGAGGTTTGAGTTTGCTCATGACGGGGATTTATATTCCTGGATTGTTAAAGATATTGTAGTCGATCATCATTTCCGTTTGATTGGTCAATTAACCTCTGCACCCGGAGTTTTTATTGGACCTTTATTTTACTATCTTCTGATTCCTTTTTTTCTACTTTTTAAAATGGATCCTATCGGCGTTACATTGCTTGGAGTAATTATTGGCATTGCCACAGTTTTAAGCTATTACTTTGTATTAAGTAAGTTATTTAATAAAACAGTTGGATTAATTGCCGCTTTTTTGCATGCTATTTTAATTTCAAATATTGGATTTGATAGATGGATTGTCCCCACCTTACCCACCAAACTTTGGGCTCTCTGGTATTTCTATACACTTATCATGATAAGCAGAGGCAATTTTTCGGTTTTCCCTTTTTTGGGTATATTAATCGGACTTATTTGGCATATACATATCGCTCTAACTCCAATACTACTGGCAATTCCAATTGCTGTGATTATTTCAAGAAAAATACCGGATATAAAAATACTGCTATTATCAACCTTTACATTTCTTCTTATATCTCTCCCTTTAATTTTATTTGAATCCAGACATCATTTCTCACAAACAATTAGTATTGTTCAAAATCTAATTATTCCCCAAAGCGGGGAAAACGGTTTCCCAAAATTAATAAAAGTTTTGGAAATGATTGCAAAAAATGCTAACTCACTTTTATTCTCACCACAATCCATTCCTGAAAATCTAAGATTACTATTTCTAATTTTATTACTCATTTCGACTTTCTTGCTGACATATAAGAAAATTATAAAGCTCAAAGAGATTTTAATCATTTTTACTTTAATTATTTCTGTAATTTTATTTTTCTCAATATCGAAAACACCAATATCAGAATATTATTTTGCAAATATAGATGTCCTAATTCTAATCATTGTCAGTCTACTTATATATCTAATAACAAAAATGTTTAAATTGGGTCTAAATATTATCATAATTATTTTAGCTATTTTTCTAATCAAAAATTTAATTTTCTTTGTTCAAAATGAACCATATAGGATTGGCTACATCGATAGAAAAACTATTGTATCTTTTATTACTGAAGATGCGAAACTTAATAATTTTCCTTGTGTGGGTATAACTTATATCGCTAAATTTGGGGATAATTTTGGTTTTAGATATTTTTTCTATCTTAGTAAGTTGCATCAGGTCCACCCTTCTTTAAATGTGCCTGTTTATAACATTGTTGTGCCAAGCGAATTATCAGATGAGGTAAAACAAAAATTTGGTCATATTGGAATTATTCCGCCAACCAGTGTTCCATCAAAAGAGAAAATAGAGAAAAGCTGCCAGACTCCAGATACTAATTTAACTGACTCAATGTTTGGATATGTTGAATAACTTTAGGTAAAAAAGGTAATAAATTACTTGCCAGATTTCCAGTATTACCGTATTTTTCTTTCAACATCTCTCCTGCTAAACCATGAATATATACCCCTAAACAAGCCGCATCAAAAGTTTTTAATCCCTGGGCTAAAAATCCTGCAATGATTCCGGATAAAATATCACCTGTTCCGGCAGTTGCCAAAGCTGGGTTTACATACGGACTTACAGCAATTTCATTTGATGATGCAATCACAGTATTTGCACCTTTCAAAACCACCACCTGATTCCATACCTTGGCAAATCGTTTGGCAATATTTATTCTATCCGATTGGATCTGATCCACAGTTAATCCAGTTAATCTGGACATCTCTCCGGGGTGTGGAGTCAGGATACAATCAGTTTTTAACTTTTTCCACCATTCATCTGTTTTAGATAATATATTCAATCCATCTCCATCAATAACTATTTTAGGTAACTTCTCTTCTAAAAGCTGTTCCACAAACTCTATAGTCTCGCTCTTTTGACCCAAACCAGGACCTAAAAGTAAAACATCATAATCCTTTATTTTTTCAAAGATATCATCAAAAGATAAAAAAGTTACCTCGGGCAATTTTCTGGAAACAATTATTTTAACCTCAGGTGAAGTTGCTAAAGTTACCAGCCCGACTCCCACTCTGTAAGCGCCAGCACAAGCAAGATATGCTGCTCCTGGATAATTTTCTGATCCGGCAATTACCAATATTTTCCCAAATGTCCCCTTATTTGCATCATTTGGCCTTTTAGGGAGTTTATCTATAACCCATTCTTTGGTTAACTTCTTAATCTCTTGACTCATTTAAAGATATTATACACACTAATGTGTTGTTTTTAAGTTTAATCTCTTCTAAACAAATTTATGTTTTTATCTTGGTCTGAGTATATATTTTTAATCAAATAATATTCTTTTCTATTTTTTAAGAAATTCTGTACACATGGTTTATTTATTTTCTCAAGATCTGGATTAAGATCACAAAATAAAAAAATATATTTGCTATCGTAATCGCTTAGTTGACGAAAGCTCATTACTTCTAAATCACTATTTTCAGTAAGTTTTGCGTTAAGAGTTTTTTCCAGAGCTACCATATAGGATGGGATAAACTTCCATCCATTATTTCCTTCATTAGTTTCTAACCTAAAAAAAGAAAAATCCTCATACCCATTGCTTCGCTTAATTAAATTAATTTCATCCACTAGCTTATCTAAAGAAGACAGTATAGAGGAATTTTTGTCAAAGATTGAAGGCATTTTACTTTTATGCAAAAAAGTTTTATAGCTTGCGACAAAGAGGATTAGATATATTAAAATAATCGAAACAGAAGTCGCTTTTAGATAATCATTTCTAGAAAATATTTTACCTATAATTTCTGCAAGAACAATAGTAAATAATCCAAACACAGGAGTTAGATAATAATACAGATGATGAGAATATTTATTAAAATCCAACAATGAAATGAAAAAAATAAGATAGCCAACTATACATAACAAAAATATTGTAACTTTTTTTCTATTAATATGTCTTTCAACTGAAAAATAATAAATACTTAAGATTAAAACAGTTAAAAACGCTATATAACTGACAGCTTCATTAATGAGGTCCATATTAGAAACCGTAATTCCAACAAAAAAGATTAAATTACTCCAAAAATGAGATAAGATTATTGGTAAAGATGCTGGATAAAAGTTTGGCGGAGAGATAAAAACATTAACCTGATTCTTAATCAAATAAAGAAGAAGGGGGAGATAAAAAATTAGCATTGATAATAAAAATGTTGCGCCCACTCCTAAATAATAACGAGGTGGATATTTCTTTTTTATTAGAGCCCAAATTAAGATTCCAATAAATATTGGGGCCAGTACAAAAACTGAAATATGTATAGCTGCTGAGAAAATAAATATAAAAAGACTTAACAATAGAAATAAGTAATTGTTTTTCTTGTATCCAAGAATAAGAAGAATGTAACTTAGGTTTACGAAAGGTTGCATTACATATGGCTGCCATACATAAGAGACATGTTCTAAAGTAAGTATACTGAATCCAAAGATAACTGCTGCTAATAATCCAACTTTCTTACTAAACAATTCTTTTGCCAAGAAATAAATAATTAAAATGGTTATTGTTTGAAGAAAAATATTGATGATTACTAGAAATTTTAGATCATTATAAACAAATAGAGGTGAGGCAAGAAGATAAAAATACACAGGGCTATTCCTAATAGTTTTAAAAATGCTATTAGATGGACCAGTTAAAAGATATTCTTGATATTTAACTATGTGTTTGGCTACTAAATAGTCTTTATTTGTATCATCATATTCACTGAGATCTCTAACAAAATTGATTTTAAGAATAAAACTTACGATCAATACTAAAAGTAGTAAGATGAGAAGAAGATATTTTCGCTCTAAACTTCCTATTAGTTTGGATAATGACATCGCTTATACTTCTTACCAGATCCGCAGTAACAGGGGTCATTTCTGCCTATTTTCCCATGAGGTTTGGTTAACTGGCCTTTTTCACCATATACTTGCTGTGTCACTATTCCCTCTCTTTCAATAGTCACCTTCGTTTCTCCACTGACACTCTGGTCTATCTGACTCACCGAACTTAGTCTCTCGTCAGCTGTTTCTTGCTCAATTGAGATATCAACTTTTGGTCTAATCTCAACTGCCTGATCTATCTTAATAGGATCACTTGCTGCAATAGGTGTCTGCCCTTGCACTGCCACTTTGTAAATCCTGTGAACAATTTCATAATCTATCTCAACCATTAATTTCTCAAACAATTCAAAGCCTTCCCTTTTATATTCAATCAACGGATCCCTTTGAGCATATCCCCTAAGCCCTATTCCAGAGCGCAAATCATCCATGGTATCTAGGTGTTCAATCCATAAAGTATCTATGGTATTTAAATAAACAAACACTTCCATTTGTCTGGCTACCTCATCTCCCACTTGTTTTTCTCTTTCCTCATAAAAGTTTTTAGCAAGATTTGCTAAAAAGTTGATTATTTCAGAGGAATCAGAATGGGAGGCAATCTGCTTCTCCATCTGTTTTTTGCTATCATCATCAACAGGAACTATGGTGGAAAACTCCTCGATAATCTTTTCAGCATCTATTCCTTCCTCAGAGTAAATAGTGACCACACTAGAAATTTCCCTTTCTATTTTTTGTATAATTTCCTCTTTAAGATATGTCCCCTTACTTTCAGCAGTTTCCAAAACTTTTTTCCTAGTCTCATAAATAATCTGCCTTTGCTGATTCATCACATCGTCATATTCAACAGTGTGCTTTCTGATATCAAAATTGTGTCCTTCAACTTTTTTCTGGGCACCTTCTATGGCTTTAGAAACAAGTCCGTGTTCAATTGGAGTATCCTCAGGCATTTTCAAAAAATCCATCACCTTGGAAACCTGCTCCCCTCCGAAAATCCTCATTAAATCATCTTCCAAAGACACAAAAAATCTGGTTTCTCCGGGATCTCCCTGACGTCCGGAACGACCTCGCAGCTGATTGTCAATCCTTCTTGACTCATGTCTTTCAGTTCCAATCACATATAATCCATCCAACTCTGTAACTTTGCTACCCAATACAATATCTACTCCCCTGCCTGCCATATTAGTAGCCACAGTCGCCGCCCCCCTTTGTCCTGCCTCTACGATAATCTCTGCTTCTTTTTCATGATTTTTGGCATTTAAAAGTGCATGTGAAATGCCTTTTTTCTTAAGTAAATCTGATAGAAATTCATTTTTCTCAATTGAAGTAGTACCGACCAAAATTGGTTGGCCTTTTTTATGAAGTTCTTCTACCAAATTTGCAACTGCAGTATATTTAGCACTCTGGGTTTTATAGATTGTATCCGGATGGTCCACTCTTATCATTGGATTGTTTGTGGGGACAACTACAACTTCCAATTTGTAAATCTTATTAAATTCCTCTGCCTCGGTGGCTGCAGTTCCTGTCATTCCTGCCAATTTTTCATACATTCTGAAGTAATTCTGGAAAGAAATGGTGGCTAAAGTTTGTGATTCTTTCTGGATCGTAACACCTTCTTTAGCCTCAATTGCCTGATGCAAGCCTTCTGAATATCTTCTACCTAACATCAACCTGCCGGTAAACTCATCCACAATAATAACCTCTCCGTCTTTCACTACATAATCCCTGTCTTTTTGGAATAAGGTTTTAGCTTTTAGCGCTTCTTCCAAGTGATGAAGAGTAGAAAAATCTTTTTCATAAAGATTATCTACTCCTAATATCTTTTCAATTTTTAAGATTCCTCCTTCGGTTAAATGAGCAGTCTTTAATTTTTCATCAACAACATAATCAGAAGATAAAAGCGAATCTATTATTTTGGTAAACTGATTGTATTTTTCCGTTGCTTCCTGAGCCGGCTGAGAAATAATCAGCGGAGTTCTGGCTTCATCAATTAAGATTGAATCTACTTCATCAACTACAGCAAAAAAGTGCCCTCGTTGAACCTGATCTCCTAATCTGAAAACCATATTATCCCGCAAATAGTCAAAACCAAATTCATTGTTGGTGCCGTAAGTTATATCCGCGCTGTATGCTTCCTTTCGGGAAATTGGCCGTAAATGTTGCAATCTTTTATCATCATGAGAGTTATCCTTATGTTTTGGATCGAAAATATAGGCCGCATCATGAATAATGGTGGCACAAGTTACTCCTAAGGCATTAAAAATTGGCCCCATCCAACCGCAATCCCTCATAGCCAGATAATCGTTGACTGTTACAAGATGTACTCCTTTACCGGTAATTGCATTTAAAAATAAAGCAGGGGTTGCAGAAAGTGTTTTTCCTTCACCGGTTTTTTGCTCCGCAATTCTACCCTGATGCAAAACTAAGCTTGCCATCATTTGTACATCAAAATGCCTTTGTTTTATTGTTCTTCTTGCCGCCTCCCGAACAAAAGCATAAGATTCCGGCAACAGCTCATCTAAACTTTTGCCTCTTTCGTGTTGTAGCTTAAATTCTGTAAATTTATCCTTAAGTTGTTTATCTGTTAATTTTGATACTTTTTTCTCAAAGCTGTTAATGCTTTCAATAACAGATTTTAGTTTATTAATTTCCCGTTCGTTAGAATCAAGTAATTTACCAAATATTCCAAACATAGTTTATATTATGCTTTATTATATAGAATGGTTGACAGAAAGTTAATCATTGATTACACTAACAATATCTAAACTATCTGCCCTAATGGATAATTCAAACAACCCAAATTCGCCAAATAACCCAAACTCTCCGCCAACTGGCACATCTTCTGTGCCGCCGCCTTCTTCAACCCCGCCTTCTCCTTTTTATCAAACTCCGACCTGGTCCTCTAATCCTCTCCCACAACCTGCACCAGGGAATTTAACTTCCCCCTGGACTCCTTCCGCTCAACCTAATCCTGTTATTAATGAACCTCCGACTGTCACACCTCCTCCGCAGCCAATTGTACCGTTACCTGCACCTGATTACTCTTCTACCCCACCAGAGCCAACTCCTACCTTCACCCCACCCACCCCGCAAAACAGTTCCCCCTCTCCTTTGGATAACCCCTGGGGAGGGCAGCAACCGGTGCAACCTCAACAAACCGCTCAACCCAGCTGGATGAATACTCCCACCACTACTCCTACTTCACCTTCAGAACCTGCCCCTACAGATTTATCTCATTTAATATCCAATAATAACCCCCCTGCTGAAGAAAGCCCTGCAATGGAAGTCGCACCTGAAACACTGGTTGTTTCATCTTCTAATGCTGCCCCGGAAGTACCCACTATTCCTCATCAAAATAGCAGAGGAATACCAAAATGGGTCATCGGAGTGGGAATTGGATTGCTTCTGTTGGTAGCAGGCGCTTCAGCTTATTTTATCTTAGGGATAGGACAACCTTCTAAGACACCAACAAGCATCCCTGCTGAAACTTCATCTCAACAGGTTAAACCTCCTCCGCCTGTTGCCACACCGCCTACCCAGCAACAACCTACTGCCACTGGCTCAGGAAGCTTTGGAGAGCTAGAAGGTTCAGGTAGCCAAAAACAAGCCACTTCAGCTGCAGATCTACTCCGCCAAAGACAACAGGGACGCTAAGGATTAATCTCAGAAAAGCCGGTATATTTGTGTAATACCTCAGGAATTACAATAGTTCCATCCTCTTTTTGAAAATTTTCCAAGAGAGCTATTAAAATTCTGGGGGAGGCAATGGCTGTATTGTTTAATGAATGACAAAATTTAGTTTGCCCATCTTTGTAACGATATTTAATTTTTAATCTTCTTGTTTGAAAATCTGCTACATATGAATTTGAGTGAGTTTCTCCATATCCCTCTCGAGAAGGCATCCAGGTTTCTATATCGTATGTAAGTGCTGATTTTTTACCCATATCTTGTGAGGATAAAACCACCACTTGATAGGGAAGTCCTAGCTCCTGTAAAATCCCTTCTGCATTATCCTGTAAATCCTCAAAATATCCCAGTGATTCCTTTTCATCTGCTTCACATAAAACTACTTGTTCCGCTTTTACGAACTCATGTACTCGGTATAATCCCTTGGTATCTTTACCGTATGAACCAATTTCCGTCCTGAAACAGGATGATAAGGCTACATATTTTTTTGGCAAATCTTCTAGCTTTAAAGTTTCATCTGCATGCATGGCCATCAGAGGAATTTCTGATGTTCCAACCAAATATTCATCATCACCCAACTTGTAAGTATCTTCTTCCCCCCAGGGAAATTGTCCTCCGCCTAAAAGTGCAAATCCCTTATCAATAACAGGAGGTACAACCAATTTAAAACCCTTCTGGCTAACATAATCCAATGCAAAATTTAATACAGCCCAATGCAACCTTGCTCCCTCATTTTTTAAAAAATATCCTCTGAAACCTGAAACTTTCACTCCCCTCTCAAAATCAATTATATCCAGCATTTTCCCCAACTCTATGTGGTCACGTGGTTTGAAATTAAATTTTGACGGTTCTCCCATCTTTCTGATGACTTTATTTTTTGCGGCATCCCCAATTGGTACTTCATCAAGTAGAATGTTCGGCACCTGTAGCATCAGAAGATTCCACTGCTTTTCTACCTCAGCCAGTTGTTTTTCCAACCCACCCAATTCATCTTTGATCTTTTTACCAGTTTCAATATTTTTTTCCTTAGCAGCAACATTCCTTTTTGCACGAATCTCATCTACTTTTGCGATAAGGTTTCTTCTTTCTAAATCAAGTTTCAGTAATTTTTCCAAATCCACATCATCTTTTCTGGCTTCAACAGATTTTTTTACTTTATCTATATTTTCTTTTATGTAATTTATGTCTAACATTTAATGTTTTTCCTGCCAATCTCTCGCAGGTTCTACTTCCCCGTTCAGAATTAAATCAACAGCTTTTTTATGCCAATCAAATTTCGTAATATGATAAACCTGCTTAAAATATTTTAACGCATCAGCTGCCCCCGGTACACCCTTGGCTTGTGCCAAAGCATCTAAATTATCAGCAACTTTAACAACTCTTGCTTCCAGAGTTTTTCGCTCGTTATATTCCTCAACAAGTTCTATAATTTCCCTTTCAGAATCCAAACCACCAACTAATGCTTTTACACCTTCCTCTTCTATGTCTTTAAAAACTCCCCCTGCCATGCCTTTTACAAAAGTCCCAACATCTCCAACAATAGTTTCTCCTATATCATGAACCAGCCCCATCTTTAAAACTTTATCAGGGTCAATCTTCTCTCCTTCTTTTTGTAATTGTTTGGCTAAAAAATATGCAAGAAGTGCTGTTGAAAAAGAATGCGCTGCCACAGAATCCGCCTCATTCCTTTTAAACCCCATGGCAATAAAACCCTGCCTTGGCAATTCCTTAGCCCACTGCAAAGTCAAAAATACTTTTAAAATCTTTTTTAAGTCTTGAATATTCATTTTTTCTCTTTCTTCTCTGCTTTAAGCATTGGAAATGCTATCACATCTGCAATTGATGGGGAATCAGTCATTACCATCACCCACCTGTCAATCCCTGGACCAATTCCAGATGTTGGTGGCATACCATACTCCAAAGCGGTAAGAAAATCCTCATCCAGCTTTTGAGCTTCCGGGTTTCCCTTTATAGCCTTTTTCTTCTCCAACATCCATGCATCTCTTAGTTGAGCTGGATCATTTTGTTCAGAATAGTTAGTACCCATCTCCATACCAGCTACATATATATCAAAGCTTTCCACCAATTTAGGATTATTCTCTTTTCTTTTTGCCAAAGGATAAAAATCTGCCGGATAATCATAAACAAAGGTTGGTTGTATAAGTTGATCCGTACACTTTTTCTCAAAAATCTCTAAAAGTATCTCTCCATCAGTCATATAATCTTTTATCTCAACTCCTAATTTTTTAGCCAAAGCAGTGGCTTTTTCCAAAGTATCAATTTCATGAAAATGAACACCTGTATATTTTTTGAAAAGTTCAGTTAAAGAAATTCTTGGCCATGGAGCTCTATAATCTATAACTTTTCCCTGGTAAGTAATTTTTGTTGTTTTGAAAACCTGCTTTGCCACATATTCAAACATCTCTTCAATCAAGTTCATATTATCGTTATAATCAGCATAAGCCTCCATGGTCTCCAGCATGGTAAATTCAGGGTTATGATTTTTATCCATACCCTCATTTCTAAACGTATGTCCTATCTCAAAAACTTTTTCAAACCCTCCCACAATTAATCTTTTTAAATACAGTTCATTGGAAATTCGAAGATAAAAAGTAGTATCCAGGGTATTGTGGTGCGTTTTAAATGGACGAGCCCGGGTACCGCCATATATTGGCTGCAAAACTGGACTTTCAACTTCAAAATATCCTTTTTTGTTTATCAGAAAATCGCGAATTGATGAAATTATTTTTGATCTTTTTTCCAAGATCCCTTTAACCTCAGGATTCATAATCATATCCACATATCTTCTTCTGTAGCGCTCTTCCACATCTTTTAACCCATACCAGCTGGATGGCAGGGGCCTGATGCTTTTAGTGAGTAATCTATAATTTGAAACCCTGATTGAAATTTCACCTGCTTGCGTTTTAAAAACTTCACCTGAGGATTCTATAAAATCTCCAATATCCAAATTAGTTAAAAATTCATACTTTTCACCGGGAAGTTCGCTTTGAGAAAAAAATAATTGGATCTTACCGGAAGCATCTTCCAAATCTGCAAAAGTAATTTTTCCATGAGGGCGAAGAGATCTAATTCTTCCTGCAACTATTGCCTTTTTCCCCATCATCTTTCTGGCCACAAAAATTTCCTGTTTTCTACCTGATTTTGCAGGATATGGATTAATCCCCAATCTTTGAATATTTTTTAACTTTTTAAGTCTTTCTTTTTGGAGGTTCTCAAGTCCCATGAATTGAGTATAGCTGAACTACAAAATAAAGTGAACATCGAAGATAATGATAACATGGCAGCATTCCTTCCCATGGGAAAGATTCCTCTGATTATCCCAACAATTCCATGGGAGCCGCCTTGATTCTTCGGATTCTCCGGATCACCGCCAATATTTCCTGCATCAGAAGGGATTACCGGATTAAGCCAAGTTTCGGGATGTGCAAGAGCCTGATTAAATCTTGGTAAAAATTCTTTATAAAAAATTTGCCCAATGCCCCAAGGTAGTCTTTTGGCTTTTATTAAAACTCCGTGTGGATCTAAGAGGTTTTCACCCGGGGTAATTTCATGAGCTCTCCAACTACGTCCTGTTTCAAAGTTATCTGCCGCATATAAAATATTCCTCAACTCAGGAGCGGTCTCTGGGGTTGGATCATAAATTGCTTTAAGATTTAAACCGCGCTGTCTAAAAATTTCTTCCATAAGATTAACATGCTTAGTGGCAATTCTTATGCCGGGTTTTAACTCATCCAAAGTCTGAGGGATTCTTAAACCACCCTGAATTAACTCCTCCAATTTTTCCAAGGTATCAACTCCAAAAGCTAATGCAGACACGCCAAGTCTGTATTGACAAGGAGCTAAATCAGGTATATGTCTTACTATGGTAACCTTTTCTCGTAAATCTCTTGAAAGATTCATAACCGTTTCTAAACCAGTAAGGGCCCAATGATACTTTTCTTCCGCTACTTCTATTGCCAATCCGCCGTTTTTTTCAGTACCAAGTTTGAGAGGAAAAGGTTCTTTGATAACGCTTAACCTTCTTCGTCCGCTTGGCGGCTCAATAGGTATACCACAACCTTTTTGGATAAGTCTGGCTGAGGCCTCTGCCAGTTTTGCGCCAGGTTCATATTTTTGTATAGCACCTGTTAAATATCTTTCCGCCATATTTATTTTCCTGCCATATTAACTAACCTCTACAAGTAGAGGAAATTTGGGATATTATACCACAACAATGCAACACTACAAAGATATCAAATTTGAGTATTTATGTTTGATAGGGTTTTAGACAATCTTTCAAAACTTTTAAGATTTGCGTTCTCTTTAATAAACTTCTCTGCTTCTTTGTATGAACCATTTTGTAAAAGATAAGTAAGCTTGTACGCCATTGTCTCAATCTCAAAGAAAATCCTGGAAAAATTAGGCCAGGAAATTCCTTCACTTTCTCTTAAAGCACCGGAAGATAAATAGGAATTTAAAAGTATTGAATTACCAATAGTATGACTTTCTTTAATATTAAGCTGCTTGTAGCGTATCCAATCAGCCACCATCCAAAGTATATGGACAATAATAATCGCCTCAAGTTGATCTTGAGAAATCAACCCCTTCACTACTAAGTGCTTGCTGTGTTCAATGCCTGATGCAAACCCATTTGCCGCATCAATTTGCCCATAAAACTCTTTTAATCGCTCCCTGGCGCCTCTAAATTGATGCAGTTGTCTGCCTAAATGAGCAAGTAATCCACAAAGAGAGGTTGCTTCAAACAGTAACTCACGGGAATATTTTGAGGCGAAAGTTTTCTCAAAACAGGCCTTAAATATCGGATAATAAAGTTTATCAAATTTAGATCGAAGAGGAGAGTAATAAATTATTATTTTTGATCCGTATTGTTGCATGATATCCACATCAGCAGGAAAATGTTGACCTGTAGTAAGCGCATAAGAAATGTATCCTGCAGTTACAGGTGTTTCCTCGTAAAAGATCTGAACTCCCTTTTGGGGAATGTCTGTTGAGTGAAACTTGCTAAAACCAATTTTTGTGGAAGAATAAAGAGTTTCCTTGTAAATTATAGCTTGCTTCGTTGCATCCTCGTCAATAATCCCAACATGTCCTTGAAAGGCACTTTTTACAAAAAACAGCTTATCTAAATATTTTTCAAAAGGGCCAATATTGAAATCAATTTTTGTATCTTTAATATTTAGCCACAAAATATCTGCTCTTTTGTAACTACCATCAATAAGCGATTTGGCTCTTGCTTGAAGATAAGCTTTAAATGATTTATTGGTTGAAATATTTGCAGCTTTTTCAATCTTTTTGGCGATTGGTTTTAGAAACTTGGCAAAATGAATATGATATGGTATAACCTTCAATAGACCATTTTCCAAAGTTATACATGTAAAAGGAGAAAGAAGATCCGGATCAACTTCATTTTCTTTTTCCAATACTTCTTTTGACATTCCTTTGGGGTAGAAACCTTCTTTAATTTGTAGCTCATATACCTTAGCTATATCCTTTACTGCACTCTCTAAAATTTTCAGGATAGCTATATCTTCTTTAGAAAGATTTGAGTAATACTTTTTTTCTAATTTATATTTTCTGTAAATCATTTTATCTCCAGCACTTTACACTTGTATTTGACAATCGGTGTTGTAACCTCAACTTCTTCTCCCTTTTTGGCTCCTAAAAGGGACATCCCCAGCGGTGATTCATTGGAAATCCTTTTTTTGGAAGGATCTGCTTCAACTCTACCAACAATTGTAAATTCATCAATTCCATCATCCATTTCTATTTTGACTGTTGATCCAATCACCACAAACTCACTATTATGTTTTTCTTCAATAACTTTTGCGCCTTTTAATATTCCTTCAAGCTCAGAGATTCTATTTTCAACTAAATTCTGCTCCTCCAATGCCGCATCATATTCGGAATTTTCTGCTAAATCTCCATATTCTCTGGCCTGATGAATTCTCTCTGCAATCTGTAATCTTTTGGTTTTTTTTAAAAACTCCAATTCTTCTTCTGTCTCAGATAAACCTTTGGCAGTAAGGTATACATTCTTTGCATGTCTTATCGGACTTTTATTTATTTTGGTCATTTATTTTACACCACGGGCAATTCTGGGCAATTTTATTCCAATTTAACACATAAGTCAATCATGCGTGATATAATTCTCCTCATGGCGCATTAGTCAAGCGGCTAAGACGCTGCCTTCTCAAGGCAGAGGCAGGGGTTCGATTCCCCTATGCGCTACAAATCAGGGTTGACCCTCAATTTCCCTTCTGTTACTCTGAAATAACATGCAAGAAACTGCCCATAAAAAAACTCTTCACTTAAAGATTATCCTCCTTGTCTTCTTTGCGGTAATGTTACCCCTTGTTGTTGGTTTCTTCTTTATTTCCAGTCCTGTGATTATCATAGCAGCAGGCATTATTACTTTAGTTTTGGCTGTAACTGCTTCTTTTTGGATCTTAAAACCGCTAAATATTTTGATTACAGGAACGGAGATTTTAAACAAAGGCAATTTTAATCACCGGTTTGATATCAGATCGGGTGATGAACTGGAAGAAGTTGGCAACTCTTTCAATTTAATGGCTGATAAACTTACTCAAACCTTTCAAAGCTTAGAGAAAGATAAAGATTTAATTTCTGTTGAAAAAAACGAATTAGGAGTAGTTTTATCCTCGGTAATAGATGGCATCATAGCCTTGGATTTTAATAGAAACATCATTCTTTTAAATAAAGCTGCGCAGGATTTAACAGGTTTTACTCAAGAAGAGGTTTTTGGTAAACCAATAGATCAAATAATTCATCTTTTTAGCGATCAGGAAGAGGTGTTCTCAAAATATTACTGTCAGACAAATTTTAATCAGCCCCTAAAACTGGTTGGCAAAAATGGTAGTCAGGTAAAAATTAATTTGTTCTCTTCCTCTGTCTCAGCAGGAATCCAAACAAGGCTGGGTTGCATTTTAATCTTACATGATTTATCCAGGGAGGAAGAGCTTGAACAAATGAAATTTGATTTTGTATCTATGGCCTCACATGAACTAAAAACTCCTTTAACTTCAATCATCGGTTATATTTCTGTATTTCTTGGTGATTATAAAAATAAAATTCCAAAAGAAGATTTTGACCTTTTAAACAGATCGTTAATTTCTGCCCAGCAACTTCTAAGGTTGGTTCAGAATTTACTAAGCGTTAATAAGATAGAAAAAGAACAGTTAGCTGTTTCGCTAGAACCTTTGGATTATTATCTCGTGCTTTCCAAATCTGTTGAAGATTTAAGAAGTCAGGCTAATTTGAAAAATATTGTTCTAACTTTATTTCCCCAGAAAGAACCAGTGCCAAAAGTGCTTGCAGACCCCCTACGTTTAGGAGAAGTTGTTACAAACCTGGTTGCCAATGCCATAAATTATACTCCGGCAGGCGGGAAAGTAGATATTTTTACCCAAGTCTCCCCGGATAAAATTACAACAACCGTATCTGATACCGGAGTCGGCATTCCCAAGGAGGCTATACCGCATCTTTTTAATAAATTCTTTAGGGTTTCCAATCAATTACAAAAAGCAAATAAGGGAACAGGGTTAGGTTTGTATATCGCCAAATCAATTATTGAAAAACTTCATGGTAAAATTTGGGTTGAGTCCGAAGAAGGAGGCGGCAGCAAATTTTCCTTTACTATACCAGTTTTCAACCAAACTAAGAATGTTTTAGATAGTGACAAGTATGCATTAGAAGCAGTACAATCAGGAAGATTAAATTATTAATCCTATGGATCCATCTCCTAAAAAAATATTACTGGTTGAGGATGAGGATTTTATCAGAGAATTATATGTAAGACAGCTGACAAAGAATGGATTTTTAATTAAAAGCGCAGTGGATGGCCAGTCTGGTTTAGAGATGCTAAAACAAGAAAGCTTTGACCTTCTGCTTTTGGACATCATGCTGCCGGGGATGAATGGATTGCAGCTGCTGCGGGAGTTTAAAACTCAATATCCAAATTCCAAAATGATTACCATACTTTTAACAAATTTAGGCCAGGAAGCGGTTATTAAAGAAGGATTTGAATTAGGTGCACAAGCTTATTTAATCAAGGCCTCATACACTCCGGACCAGGTGGTAAACGAGGTCAAAAATGCCCTCTCCGGCGGCCAGCCTGCTCCCACAAATCCTATTCAATAATAGCTAAGCTACTTTAAAAATGGAACTAACAATAATGCTACAATGTTCACAACCTTAATCATGGGGTTTATTGCAGGTCCAGCTGCATCCTTATATGGATCTCCGACTGTATCCCCGGTTACAGCAGCTTTATGAGCATCACTACCTTTTCCGCCAAATTTTCCGGACTCAATATATTTTTTGGCATTATCCCAGGCAGCTCCACCAGTAGTCATGGAGATGGCCACGAATACTCCGGTCACAATGGATCCTACCAACATTCCTCCCAGCGCAACCGGCCCTAAAACAAATCCCACAATAACTGGGGCTAAAACCGGAATTAAAGCAGGGATTAACATCTCCTTTTGAGCTACGGAAGTTACAATCTCCACACATTTGGCATAATCAGGCTTTGCTTTTCCCTCCATAATTCCTTTGATTGTTTTAAACTGTCTTCTTACTTCTTCAACCACAGCCCCGCCTGCCCGTCCCACAGCCTCCATAGCAAAGGATGCAAAAAGATAAGGCAAAGAACCCCCAATAAAAAGCCCTATTAGGACCATTGGGTCAGAAAGGGAAAATGTTAGCTGTCTGCCCAATGCTTCGAATTCCTGTGCATATGCTGCAAATAAAACCAGGGCCGCCAAAGCAGCCGAAGCTATTGCATACCCTTTGGTCACTGCCTTGGTGGTATTTCCTACAGCATCCAAAGGATCAGTCACATCCCGCACTTTTTGTGGGAGTCCTGCCATCTCGGCAATCCCACCGGCATTATCCGTGATCGGGCCAAAAGCATCAATTGCCACCACGATCCCTGCCAGAGAAAGCATAGTTACTCCTGCCAAAGCCACGCCATACAACCCCGCCAAAATAAAACTGATCAGAACTGCCCCTGATATCAAAATAACCGGCCAGAAAGTAGAGCGCATGGAAAGGGCCAACCCGGCAATAATATTGGTGGCATGGCCGGTTTTTGAGGAAGCGGCTAAATTGGCAACAGGCGAATACTGTGTACCTGTGTAATACTCGGTTATCAAAACCATTCCTGCTGTGACCAAAACTCCAATTAAAGATGCCAAATACAAATTTATAACCGGAAGGGTTAGATTATTCCCCATCAAAGCGGAAGTTACCGGATAAAACAAAACCGCACACAAAACAGCGGTTACAATCATGCCTTTATACAAAGCACCCATAATGTTTTTACCCGTTAATTTAACAAACAGAGAACCAACAACTGAGGCAAAAATTCCCATTGATAAAATCAGGAGTGGGAATAAAACCGCATTTGTAAATCCAGGAAAAAGCAGGCTTCCTAAAATCATAGAGGCAATGGCTGTTACAACATATGTTTCAAAAATATCCGCAGCCATTCCGGCATCATCACCCACATTGTCCCCGACATTATCTGCAATCACAGCCGGATTTCGCGGATCATCCTCCGGAATTCCTAATTCAAGCTTTCCCACCAAATCTGCTCCCACATCTGCCCCTTTGGTAAAAATCCCTCCACCTAACCTGGCAAAAACACTGATCAACGAACCACCAAATCCCAATCCTACCAGGGCCTTAAGATCTCCATCCGTATATTGGTAAAAACCATAAACAGCTGCCAAAGCCAAACCAACTACCAAAAAGCCTGTTACTGCCCCGCCTTTGTAAGCCAAACCGAAAGCCTCTGATAATCCTTTTTTGGCAATCTCTGCAACCCTAACATTTGCTCTAACTGCAACAGACATACCGATAAATCCAGCTAAAGCAGAAAGAAAAGCTCCTACCAAAAACCCGACTGCTGAATTTTGACCTAAAAGAAAATAAATTCCTGCTGCTAAAACTAGAGCAACTAAAGCAACGACCTGATATTGTCTTTTTAAATATGCTGCGGCACCAATTTGAATCGCCGCGGCGATTTCCTGCATTTTTTCATCACCCGCAGGTTGTTTTAAAACATCCACAATTAACCAAAATCCATACAAAAGAGCTACTCCAACCGCAACCCAGATAATTAAGTTTATATTTGCTGAAATTAATTCCACGCTCTTGAATTTACACTACTTCCCAGAAATTAGTCAAGGGGAAAAACTCAAGCCATGTAGGCTGGGGGGGCAACCGGGATTCTTTTTTGAACCGCAGGTTGAAGGAATCTGATAAGCGCTACCTTTAAAACATCATCCATGTGTTTAACAAAGACAAATTTTAAATCTTTTTGGACAAAGTCCGGAATATCCTCCATGTCTTTTTCATTATCAGCAGGTGCTATAACAGTCTTTACTCCGGCTCTATGTGCTGCTAAAACTTTTTCCTTCAAGCCTCCTATTTCCAAAACCCTACCACGCAGCGTCACTTCACCTGTCATAGCCACATCTTTATGAACCGGAATCTTAGTAAATGCAGAAACTATGGCTGTTGTAAGGGCAATCCCGGCAGACGGGCCATCTTTAGGTATGGCTCCTTCCGGAACATGAACATGCACATCTACTTTTTGGAAAAACTTTTCCGGCAAACCTAAGCTTAACCAGCGAGACCGAACGTACGACATGGCAGCCTGACCGGATTCTTTCATCACATCACCCAATTGTCCGGTCAAAAGCAAGGATCCTTTCCCCGGCATTAAGGTAACTTCAATAAACAATACCTCACCTCCGGCCTCAGTAACTGATAAGCCTGTTGACATACCTACCTCATCCATCTTTTCTGCCAAAACCGGCAGGAATTTAATTGGACCTAAATAACTTTTAATATCTTCGCTCTTTATTTTGTAAATTTTAACTTTTCCGTTTTCTGCTACCTTTCTGGCAACTTTCCTGATAATTGCGGAAAGTTCTCTTTCCAAACTTCTAACCCCGGCTTCTCTTGTATAACCTCTTATCAAAGCTCTTATTGCCCCGTCTTCCAAATCTATTTGATCTTTTTTAAGACCGTGATTCTCAACCTGTTTCGGGATTAAAAAGTTTTTGGCAATATGGAATTTTTCATCTTCCGTATAGCCTGCATACCTTATAACCTCCAGTCTGTCTTTTAAAGCCGGTGGAATTGTATCCATGATATTGGCTGTTGTAATAAACATCACGTTTGATAAATCAAAAGGCACTTCCAGATAGTGGTCTGAAAACCCTGAATTTTGTTCAGGATCCAAAGCTTCCAAAAGGGCGGCTGACGGATCACCCCTGTAGTCATTACCTATTTTATCTATTTCATCCAGCATAAAAACCGGATTGACAACATTTACCTGTTTAATCCCCTGAATAATTCTTCCCGGCATAGATCCAACATAAGTCCTTCTATGACCTCTTATTTCTGCTTCATCTCTGATACCGCCCAATGAGATTTTCACAAACTTGTGGTTTAGCGCCCGGGCTATGGATTTTCCGATAGATGTTTTGCCCACCCCCGGAGGCCCTACAAAACAAAGAATCGGGCCGCGAATTTTCCCGGCCAATTTGTGTACGGCCAGATATTCTATAATCCTCTCTTTCACTTTTTTCAAGCCGTAATGATCCTCATCCAGAATTTCTTCAGCTTTTTTCAAATCCACTTTTGGTTGTTTTTTTAATCTCCATGGAAGATCTGTCAACCATTCCAGATAATTTCTGATATACCCTGCCTCAGGATTATATGAGCTCATCTTGGCAAGCCTTGATAGCTCCTTTTTGGCCCGTTCCAATACCTGCTTTGGCATGCCGGCATTTTTAATCTTTAATTCAAATTCTTTAATTTCCTGATGCTCTCCATCCCCCCCACCCAATTCTTCTTCAATACTTTTCATCTGCTCTCTTAAAATTGCCTCTTTGGTAATTCTGGAAACCCGCTCCTGTGTTTGTGAAGATATTTTTTGGGAAATTTCCAGAATCCTTATTTCTTTTGCCAAAAGCTCGGATAATCTTTGCAATCTATCCTGTGCAGAAACCATCTCTAAAATTTGCTGTTTGTCTATAGTTTTAAAATCAATTGACTGGGTAATGGAATTCACCATCTGGTTTGGGTCATCGGAATACGTAAAAAGCGACCAGTTGGCAAAATTTGCCTGGTCAAAAAATGGGTTTCCTCCCAATTCCAAAAATCTTTTAACCTGATCTCTGACTGTTCGAACTTGTGCCTCTGTTTGATCTGATCTTTCATAAAGTTCGGGAATTTCCTCAATTTCTGCTTCCAGATAAGCCTCTGTTTGGGTAAAGTTTTTTAAATATACACGGCTGATTCCTTCTGCCTGCAGGGTATATTCACCATCCGGATTTTTAACCACTCTTCTTATTAAACAAACCGTGCCTACTTTGTATAAATCCTTATCTGTCGGATCTTCAATCCGGGAATTTTTTTGTGTTACAAATACTATTAATTTATCGGAATTCCATGCCACATCCAAAGCAGCTTTGGATTTTGGTCTGCCGGAAATTATTGGAACTGAGTTACCGGGAAAAATGACTGTATCTCTTAAGGGTCCCACCGGCATGGTTGGTTTTAATTTTAAGGGCTCGTTCAGAATTGGTTTAATAAAATCAGCCATATTTCTTTTATTTTAGCACTTTATCATCTTGAGTGCTAAAAGTCAACACCCTTTTTTGCTAAAATTCCCTCACGAAATGGGTGTTTAACTTCCTGCATTTCTGTGACTAAATCTGCCATTTTAATTAGCTCCTTTTTGGCATGATGGCCGGTTAAAACCAGATCCAACCTGACTGGTTTATCAGTTATTAACTTGATAGCCTGCTTTAATGGTAACACATCTGATGAAACTGCACCAACTATCTCATCAGCCACAATAATATCCCATTTATCAGACAATACTTCTCTGTATAATATGTTGAAGGCTTCTGTGGCAGCTTTTTTGTGTTCTGTCTTACT
>Ga0209514_10001545_pt1 | contig 39158 bp, 41 predicted proteins | sample Subgrocontami58m_FD_187452 | JGI IMG/M metagenome (GOLD analysis project Ga0209514, IMG submission 187452) | Subsurface groundwater microbial communities from S. Glens Falls, New York, USA - GMW37 contaminated, 5.8 m (SPAdes) (version 3) | ecosystem: Environmental > Aquatic > Deep subsurface >...
GAGAATTGGACCTGACACCGTTTTGCACGCGAATGCCCGAATCATCGCCCTGGGCACACCCGAACAACTGCAGGCGCTGATCAAGCTGGCGCAAGGATCTGGTAGGTCAGGCGTCCACGCCTGACATTATAATGACAAGCGGGAACGCTTGTCCTGCCAATGAGGGGAGGTTTGAATTCCCCTCTAAAAAGAGGGGATATAAGGGGTGTGTATACGGCGTTTCAAAGAACTAAATTGTTACAGGACACGGAATACGAAGCGGCGGAGGTCTTGTCCCATCGGCCTTAATCCGCATTTCCGTGAATAAACCGGATCATATCTCGTGCGATGCTTTTTATAAATAACACCGAAGTTACGTGCGCGCAGGGATACCACTTTATCTTTGGCCTTCCCAGCGCCTCCCACAATTCCAAGGTAAATTTCGCCGGCATGATCTCGTCATAAAGTCCGTTTATCATCAACAGGTTTTTCGTCTTATTGTGCTTCGCCATGATGGAGGGGTTTATGATGCGGTAGAGGTCGCTTGCCTGTTCACGGGTGATACCCGCCTTTATGATATCGTCTCGCACACTTTCCGTCGCTATTCCTTCCCAGATAATACCGGCGTTATTGCCGCCCGTCAGGATGGTAATGCCGGCGTCAAATGGCTCGGCAGCCATCGCAATATGCGCCATCATGCCGCCCAGGCTGATGCCCGATATGACCACCTTTTCGGCCTGATTTCTAAGCCAGGCGGCAACCACCCTGACCTCCATAACAAGCTGGCGCGTTCCTTCGATCGTCCTCGGAATGTTCCCCGTAATGGCATACTCACCGCCCCATGTGCCCTCCGGCGTCCTTTCGAAGTGAAACGGGAGCTTGAGAATGAAGCAGTTAATATCATTTCTGGCAAGGTTCATGGCAATTTTCTTTTCTTTCCAGAGATTATTTCTGCCCCATCCGTGGAGAAGGATCACGGATGCAAAATCCTTCTTGCCGGAGGCCTTGAAATACAGCCCGTGAACGGTGTCGTTCTCCCTGTATTTCAACTGGACAGGGCTTGGGAATTTCACGTCAACAACCTCGACGCCGTCCGTAGTAACGACTCCGGTTAAGGCAAAATCAGGCATCATGTCTGGTTTTTGGTAAAACAATTCCGGCGTTTCCAGAAACTCCTTCCTCGTCAGGTGAGTGAAATCATACGAGTCCGGCTTCTGAGGCGTGCGGATTATGGCAGGAAAGACACGGAAATATAAACGATCAAGCATTTGCATGAGATGCTTATTCATATTTTTTTATCTCTGCAACAATTTCAGGAAGGGCTGTTCCGGCTTTTTCTGTAATACAATAGTCAGCATCGGGGAACGACCTCTCAATATTGACCTCGATTATCTTCGCCCCATTTTGTTTCGCCAGAAACGGCAGAGACGCCGCAGGCTGGACAATAGCGGACGTGCCGACAAGGAGCATTATCCTGCACGCGGCGGACGCCTCTCTCGCCTTCATAAATACGCCTACCGGCAATTCTTCGCCAAACAAAACGGTATTTGGTTCAGGATGCCTCCGCACGAACAGCGGGGCGGTATTCCTTCAGGAACATTTGGAGCCTTGTATTCCCTCCCGCACGCAAGACAGAGAATTTCCATGATATTCCCATGGATTTCAATCACGTTCTTGCTGCCGGCCTTTTTATGCAGGTTGTCAATGTTCTGGGTTATCACCGCCTGCACGATGCCCATTCGCTCAAGCTCTGCAAGGGCAAGGTGCGCCTCGTTCGGCTGATACTGATCGTAGTTTCTGATAAACTCTCCCCGCAACGACCAGTATTTTGTCGGATCCCTCCGAAATGCCTCAAGAGATGAGAATTCCATGGGATCGTACTTTTCCCAGAGACCCCCTTTTGACCTGAACGTGGGTATGCCGCTTTCCGCCGATATGCCTGCGCCCGTCAGCGCAACACACCGCCGTTGCCCGGCCATGAGCGCTGCAACTTCCTTTTCTACTTCAGTTTTCCCCATATCACTGAGACACGCACGTTATCCCGTCTTTCCCTGATCAATCAGTATCTTAGCCATTTCAATAGCCGCTTCCCTCGTTTTCAGATTGCCTTCGAGTTGTTCATCCACGATTTTAGTTAAAATATGCCTGAACACCTGACCTGGTTTTAATCCCAATGCGATGAGGTCGTGACCCGTGATAAGGGGCTTAGGCTTGACCTCTTCGGTGGGCAGGTTTCTGAACATTTCCTGGCAGTAATGGTAGTCCGACAGGTCGCCGCTGCTGGCAAGGGCGTCAATTCTGCACAACTCCGCCAGTTCCGGATAGCCGTCTTCCGCGAACAACCTTTTCAGCTTGCTCAGCCGCATCTTTTGAGCGTCTTTAAAATACAGGTGCTTTAACACAAGCCAGACAATGCGGTCTTTTTCGGCGTGGGACGTCTTTAACCGGTCGCAGATTTTTGCCGTCATGTCAGCGCCCACCTTTTCATGCAAATTAAACCGGATACGGTCAGACTCCTCAAAGGTAATGGTCTTACCGATGTCATGAAGGAGCACCCCCATTGCCAGCGTCCATGACGGATGCGGCACCCCCTGTTCGGAAACAGGGGCAAGTTTTGACAGACACAAGAGGGTATGCACAAAGACGTCTCCTTCGGGGTGAAAGTTCTCCGGCTGCCGTACGCCTTTCATGCCGGACACCTCCGGTAATATTTCTGGTAAGAGACACAGTTCGTCCAGGAGTTTGATGCCGATATGCGGGTTTGCGCCCGTGAGTATCTTTTCCAGCTCTTCCCGTATGCGTTCGGCGCTGACCGCGTGGATATTCCTGGCGTGCTGCATAATTGCCAGGCGCGTATCCTCATGAATGGGAAAATTAAAACGGCATGCGAAACGGGCTGCCCGTATCATGCGCAGCTTGTCTTCGGTAAATCGTTCAACGGGATTGCCGATGGTGCGGATAATGCCCTTAGAAATGTCCTCCTGTCCGCCGACGTAATCGAGTATCTCATCCTTTACTGGGTCGTAAAGCAGGCCGTTGATGGTGAAGTCGCGCCGTTTTACGTCATTTTCCGGGGTGCTGAAGGTTACGTAGTCGGGGTGACGTCCATCGCTGTACGAACCCTCTGTGCGAAAGGTCGCCACCTCGAAGTTGTGGCCATTCTGAACAACAATGACGACGCCGAACTGCACACCGACAGGGATGGTCTTCTCAAAGAGGTTGATAATATCCTGGGGGAGGGCGCTGGTGGCGATATCGTAATCAGAGGATTCCCTTCCCATAATCATATCGCGGACACACCCGCCGGCAAAGAATGCCTGGTAGCCGTGTGCTTGCAGGGTTTGTACAATTTTTAAGGCGTTTTGTTTTGTGGTCATGTCCCGCTACCGGCCCTGGCATAAAAAAATCCCAAAGTGCTGAATTGTTACTCTGCATATTTCTTTTAGGTCATCAGTTGGTCTTTTGTCCCATGGTATATGTCTGTTGAGGCAGGGCTTCATTGTTTCCGTTGTTCCTTGCTCTTTTGAATATCGTGGCTAAATTTATAATCCGAGGCAATGCCGCACAGCATTTTCAATCTTTTCCATCACTTCATCAGAAACCTTACCAGATAATTTTTCTGGAAATCTTTTAGGGTCTAACGATCGAATCTGAAAACATAAGAAAACTGTTTCCATTGGTAGCCCACTTTCTGTTGGTGATACACGGACATTGGTTGGATAATCACGAGAAATATTTTCACCTTTTGTCCCAACAACAACCGTTATTACAAGAGGCAACTTATTGATAGCATCTATGGATAAGACTAATACTGGACGCTCTCCTGCCTGTTCTCTCCCATCGGCAGGATTCAAATTTACAAAATAAATCTCTCCACGGTGAACGGCCATTATACCTTCTCTAACCCGTCTGATTCTGTTAAAGCAAGTTCCTCACACATCTTTTTCAATTCGCCCTGTATTTCTGGATCAGACGTCATAGCAGCAAGTTGGTTCTCTAAAATGCGTTGATCTTTTAATGCACGTTCTTGTAAACCATGAGCAAGTCGCTCGATCAGCCATAATTGTTCTTTTTGAGATAGCTCTTTAATTTTTCTTTCAATCTCGAATAAAACTGAAGAATCCATGATTTATCTCCTAAAAATAATACGAGTCCCTTTGATACAGGCTTTTCCATGGCATACAAGCGGATCAACGGTTATTCTTTCTCTCCAATTCATGCTACACCTCCTTTCAAATGCCCGGTCGCAGAATGTTTCTAGTTTTTGAGAAGGGCAAAGCCTTTGACTATTATCCTCAAGCGCTCTGTTATCTACCGTCGCAGGCATTTCCTTTTAAAATGAATTTTGAAGGTTTGACCCTCCACTCCAATCCAGCTTGTCTTCGGTAAATCGTTCAACGGGATTGCCGATGGTGCGGATAATGCCCTTAGAAATGTCCTCCTGTCCGCCGACGTAATCGAGTATCTCATCCTTTACTGGGTCGTAAAGCAGGCCGTTGATGGTGAAGTCGCGCCGTTTTACGTCATTTTCCGGGGTGCTGAAGGTTACGTAGTCGGGGTGACGTCCATCGCTGTACGAACCCTCTGTGCGAAAGGTCGCCACCTCGAAGTTGTGGCCATTCTGAACAACAATGACGACGCCGAACTGCACACCGACAGGGATGGTCTTCTCAAAGAGGTTGATAATATCCTGGGGGAGGGCGCTGGTGGCGATATCGTAATCAGAGGATTCCCTTCCCATAATCATATCGCGGACACACCCGCCGGCAAAGAATGCCTGGTAGCCGTGTGCTTGCAGGGTTTGTACAATTTTTAAGGCGTTTTGTTTTGTGGTCATGTCCCGCTACCGGCCCTGGCATAAAAAAATCCCAAAGTGCTGAATTGTTACTCTGCATATTTCTTTTAGGTCATCAGTTGGTCTTTTGTCCCATGGTATATGTCTGTTGAGGCAGGGCTTCATTGTTTCCGTTGTTCCTTGCTCTTTTGAATGTCGAGGCTAAATTTATAATCCGAGGCAATGCCGCACAGCATTTTCAATCTTTTCCATCACTTCATCTGAAATCTTTCCAGATGGTTTTTCTGGAAAGATTTCTCTAACCCATCCGATTCTGTTAAAGCAAGTTCCTCACACATCTTTTTCAATTCGCCCTGTATTTCTGGATCAGACGCCATAGCTGCAAGTTGGTTCTCTAAAATGCGTTGATCTTTTAATGCACGTTCTTGTAAACCATGAGCAAGTCGCTCGATCAGCCATAATTGTTCTTTTTGAGATAGCTCTTTAATTTTTCTTTCAAGCTCGAATAAAACTGAAGAATCCATGATTTATCTCCTAAAAATAATACGAGTCCCTTTGATACAGGCTTTTCCATGGCATACAAGCGGATCAACGGTTATTCTTTCTCTCCAATTCATGTTACACCCTCTTTCAAATGCCCGGTCGCAGAACGTTTCGAGTTTTTGAGAAGGGCAAAGCCTTTGACTTTATCCTCAAGCGCTCTGTTATCTACCGCCGTCGCGGGCATTTCCTTTTTAAATGAATTTTGAAGGTTTGACCCTCCACTCCACTTAGCCGAGGTAAAGAACGTGAATTTAGTCGTTGATAAACTCGTTAAGCTTATATGTCAAATCTTCTGAGACAAATTTGAAATTCTTGGTAGAATGTCCCAATATCTTCAGTAGCCGGAGATAATAAGAGCCCTTATTCGCCTGCCAGCGCGCACGGACTCCTTCTCCGGCTGCCGCAAAACCCATTCTTGACAAGTCCAGCTTCCACCGCCACCCTGACTTCATCGGAGTCTTGTGGATCGTAAGAATTGGGAACAATGCGATAGAACAGTGTCCCAAAGGGTAAGTGCTGCCTTGAGCCACGAATCGCTGAGAAATTCAATGTTTGGATAGTAAAGAACACTATCCGAAGCAAATATGCTATTGTTTCTTGGTGTCATAGTTCTTTATTTCGGCTAACTCGTTCAAAAGCGAAATATTTTATTTTTTGTCCTAATTTGGGATTATAGACGGAGTATTTCGTTTATCCCAACTCGGCTGAATCGCCAGAAACACCCTTCTCATGGCAATTTTCTTACTTGTTAACCTTTTTCCTCATACATGAGCACCTTACCCACTTCTTTTAGACATGCTTGTGTCTTGTTAAGCTTTCCTTCGACTTCCTCTAAAAACTGCATGGTTCGTCTATCATAGTATCGCTCACCGCAAGTCTTACATACCGGAACCTTTATTGGTATATATACTACGTCATTGCCAACAAATACCTCTTCATTCACATCCATAACCTTAATAACCTCACCATGACAGATTACACACTTCATGACTTTTTTCTCCTCTTATATTCTATCCATAACTCAGGGTTCGGCTGATAAACCGTGATCATTACCGCCAGATTCTCAACATCCGCGTAAGCACATACCATGTGCAAAGGTCTACCTGTAGTTGTTTTCCCAAAAATTAGAACACTCGGATATGGTTTATCATCTGAATATTCCTCTATAACTTCCCCATTGCAAACAGCCTCGTAAACTTCACGCTCAACAATCCGGCCAAATTCTTCGTTTTCCATTTCATACTTGGCATGCCGTGTATAAAGTATCGCATCAGATTTAAAGCATTCTTTTATCTTGTGTAATATATCCATTTACACAGTCTTTTAAAAATTTAAGGGGTGGATGTCACAAGGAGGTGTGGCGCTCCCGAAAACGGGATTGAACGTGGCTCTATGGCCTTTGTCCTGACGCCCCAGGATTTCTCAACCTCGTTCCTGGTATTTGGACCAGCGCTCATCCACCCCAGAAAAATACTATACCCCGCGCCTTCTAAAGGTCAAGGATATTTTTGTTTTAACAGCACCCACGAATGCCGCGAAAGGGATTTCGGATGTTTCGTGTTTTTCGCGGGTTAATTATACTTCCTGACAGGTGAAAGACTATGATAAGAAATTCTTTACCCAAGTCAACGCCTAAATTCAATATTGACATACCTATATTTCATAAATTATAATCTGTTCCTTACATAATTAATTCCTGTAGCGTATAGTATGGGACATCGCGAACTGTCCTCCTGAGGATTACATAACTATGATCAGTAATATGGAAAAAGAATTGACCCCTCTCCGGGAACGTTTACTACAACTCAGAGGCTCTCTTTGACCTCGATAACAAACAAAAGGAGATGTCCGCCTTAGAGGTACAGATATCCTCCCCGCACTTTTGGGAAAATAAGGACGCCGCCCAGCAAACAATCAAAAAATTAAAACTCCTCAAGGGGATAATTTTGCCTCTTCACGAATTACAGAAAACACTGGACGACATCGAGTGTTTGTCTACGCTTGCCGAAGAAGAGAAAGACGAAGAGGCTGAAGCCGAGGTGATAAAAGACATCAGGTCTTTTACCCAAAAACTTGAAAAAGTTGAATTGCGGACAATGCTGGGCGAATCGCACGACCACTGCAACGCCTATCTGAGCATATACGCAGGGGCAGGCGGGACGGAGTCCTGCGACTGGGTAGCCATGTTATTCCGCATGTACAGCCGGTGGGTGGAAAAAGGCGGATTTACGCAGTCACTCATTGACTCATTACCGGGCGAAGAGGCGGGCATTAAAAGAATCACCCTCCATATAAAAGGCGAGTATGCCTATGGGTATTTAAAGTCAGAGATCGGGGTGCATCGTCTCGTGCGGATATCTCCCTTTGATTCAAATGCCCGGAGGCACACGTCGTTTGCGGCAGTTGACGTGCTGCCGGAAATTGAAGAGGAAGAAGAGATTGAAGTCAACGAGAACGAATTGCGGGTGGATACCTACCGGGCATCCGGGGCGGGCGGTCAACACGTCAACAAGACGTCGTCCGCGGTTCGCCTTACCCATCTGCCAACCGGGATTGTCGTGCAGTGCCAGAGCGAACGCTCACAGCACCAGAACCGGCGAATGGCTATGAGTATGCTGAAGGCAAAAATGTATCAGGTGAAAGAAAAGGAAAGGGAGAAGGAACTTTCCGCAGCGTATGATGAAAAAGGAGAGATTGCATGGGGACATCAAATCCGGTCGTATGTGCTACAACCCTATTCACTCGTGAAAGACCTGCGCACCGGCAAGGAGACAGGAAATACCCAGGCAATTCTGGACGGCGAGATTGATGAGTTTATGGAAGCGTATCTGAAATGGAGAATGGTAAAAACCAATTAACGGCACATTCGTTATTGTACTATTTTAGCAGGTGTTTGCCTGCAACTACGAAAAACTATTTTGAAGGATAACGGAAAAACATGAGTATATTAAAGCATGATGACCCGGAAGTATGGGGCGCCATACAGGCAGAAAAAGAAAGGCAACAAAACACCATTGATTTGATTGCGGCTGAAAATATATGCAGCCTTGCAGTCCAGGAAGCACAGGGGTCATTAATGACCAATAAATACGCCGAAGGCTACGCCAGGCGACGCTGGTATGCTGGCTGCGGCAATGTAGATGAGGTGGAAGAATTAGCAGTTGCGCGGGCAAAACAAATCTTCGGGGCAGAACACGTCAATGTCCAGCCGCATGCCGGGTCGCAGGCAAACATGGCCGTTTGTTTCGCCATGCTCAAGCCGGGAGACAGGATACTGGGTATGGATTTATCGCACGGCGGCCATCTCACCCACGGTTTTAAGAAGAACTTCTCGGGAACGATGTATGACATTGCCCAGTACGGCGTAAGGAAGGATACCGGATATATAGATTACGATGAGGTCAGAAGTATTGCCGTAAAAACCAAACCCAAAATGATCATCGCAGGCGCCAGCGCCTATCCAAGGGTACTTGACTTTCCCAGATTTAGAAAGATTGCGGACGAGGTTGGCGCCTTATTTATGGCGGACATAGCCCATATTGCGGGACTTGTTGCCGGCGGCGCTCATCCCAGCCCGATTCCCTATGCGGATTTTGCCACCTCTACAACCCATAAGACGCTTCGGGGGCCGCGCGGAGGTATGATCATGTGCAAGTCGAAATATGCAAAACAGATAGACTCCATGGTTTTCCCGGGCATCCAGGGCGGCCCGTTTATGCACGCCATCGCAGCCAAGGCTGTTGCATTTAAAGAGGCAATGACGGAGGATTTCAAACAGTGCCAGCACCAGACGGTAAAAAATGCCAGGGCAATGGCTCTGGAGTTTGTAAAGCGGGGATATACCCTGGTTTCCGGGGGAACGGACAACCACCTCTTCTTAATTGATTTGCGTAGTAAAAAAATTACCGGGAAAGAAGCCCAGTTAGCGCTGGAAACGGCGGACATCATCCTGAACCGCAATACAATTCCTTACGACGAAGCGGGCGCAAGCGCAAACGAACCGAACGGAATTCGCATCGGCACACCCACCATTTCTTCGAGGGGCATAAAAGAGGCGGAGGCCGTTAAAATTGCCGACTGCATTGACAAGGTACTTTCGCAGCCAAAGGATAACAAAACCATAGAAGGTGTCAGAAAAACCATAAAAGACATCTGTGCGGCACATCCGTTGTATTAAAGACCGGACTTCAAAAAATCACGCAGAACGGTTTTACTTAAAAAACATAAACTATGGGCTGGAGCAATCCAGCCCTGTTTTTTATCCCTTCAGAAAAAATGACTTCAAAATTACCAACGAAAAAAATAACCGTCATTGGCGACGGCGGATGGGGAACCGCCCTCGCCATCCTGCTTCACAAAAAGGGATATGAGGTTACCCTGTGGGGCTCAGACGCGACATACACCGACTACCTGAAAGAAAAAAGGGAAAACGTCAAATACCTGAAAGGCACTTCCATTCCCGCTGAAATGGGGATTACTTCCGATATATCCCACAAGCTCATGGATGTGCAGCTCGTCGTGGTTGCAACACCAACCCCTTATCTGCGTTCCGTACTTATGAAGTTTAAGGATTTCTTTGTTCAGAAAACCCCCATTGTCAGCGTTACCAAGGGAATAGAGAATGAAACACTGCTGCGCCCCAGCGAAATTATCACCGCCATCCTGGGCAACCAGCCTGTATCCCTGCTTTTGGGGCCAAGCCACGCGGAAGAGGTTGCACATGGATTGCCTACCACCATTGTTGCGTCATCCAGAGACCACAACCTGGCGCGAACCGTACAGGAGGTATTCACAACAGGCAGATTCAGGGTCTACACAAATCCGGACATGACCGGCGTTGAACTTGGCGCTGCGATGAAAAACGTGATTGCCATCGCCGCGGGCATCTGCGACGGGCTGAAATTCGGGGACAATTCAAAGGCAGCCCTTATCACCCGTGGATTAGCGGAGATTTGCCGCCTCGGGGTTGTCATGGGGGCGCAAAAAAGCACATTCTCCGGACTCACGGGACTGGGCGACCTGATAACCACCTGTATCAGCCCTTACGGGCGGAATCGCTGGGTTGGAGAACAGATTGGAAAGGGAAGGAAACTGCAGGAGATATTGCAATCAATGGCGCAAATTGCGGAGGGCGTATGGACCACCAAATCGGTGGTGGCGCTCTCAGATAAATTAAACGTGGAAATGCCCATTACCAGGGAGATTTACAACGTGCTTTTCGCCAATAAAGACCCCCTGGAGGCGGTTAGCAATCTCATGATGCGCACCCCAAGGTCTGAAGTAGAAGAGTTTGCCTGAAAATGGGAATACACGCCGGAAAGAACACTATCACGCATGAAAAATTCATGAGACTCGCCATAATCAAGGCGCAGCAGGGTATTGAAAACGGGCAGACACCGTTTGGGGCATGTATCGCGAAAGACGGAGAGGTCGTCAGTTGCGCCCATAATGCCGTATGGGAAGGCACGGACATTACTGCCCATGCCGAAATTCATGCAATCAGGGAGGCCTGCAAAAAACTACACACCGTTGACTTGTCAGGTTGTGTGATTTATTCCACCTGTGAACCTTGCCCCATGTGCTTCAGCGCGTGCCACTGGGCAAGAATCTCCGCCATCGTTTATGGCGCACGCATCGGGGATGCACAAAAGCTGGGATTCAGCGAACTTACCATTTCGAATGAGCAAATGAAGCAACTGGGTAACAGCCCGGTAGGTCTCATCGGAAACATCCTTCGTGATGAAAATATGGGTCTTTTTAAGTTATGGTCTGAGCAGGAGAGCAAGAAAATTTATTAAGAGCGCCGTTGGATTTATCCATTCTTTCCTCCACTGGGCAGATGCATACCATTCAACCGCTACTACAGATATAAGACCTCCACAACCACACGTATCAGGAAAATATCTGAGAAGTTCCTACTCAGACGTCCTGCTTGAAATCACACCCATAGAAAAATTAGATGACATCCATTTTATTGTAGGAAAGGTAAAAGACCGTGCGCATACAATCCTCGCAAAAAATCTCCATCCGTTCAGGGACTGCAAAACTCTCGGTAATTCCCCAATGGGCGTGGGGGAAAGAAAAAGAACCCAATCTCACCCATTTCCCAGGCACTCAAGTCAACATCCTCCTGCCTGAAATATAATCTTCAATTGATATGAGACACAAGAGTGCCAGGATGCATGAAAAGTTGCAATTAAGTATTCTTCGTGGTATTCTATCCGGTATTCCTAATTCAAAATAGTATTATAAGAGGTTTTTAAAATGCCAGTCACAAAACTTGGAATAAGTATTCCAGAGGAGCTTCTTGAGGAAATAGACAAGATTTCGCAAGGATTAAAAAAGAACAGGAGTGAAGTTATTAGAGAAGCGATTACAAAGATGATCAATGATTACAAGAAGCAACAGGTTGTTGAAAAGGCGGGAAAAATTTATAGAGAGATTGCAGAAGACGACAAACGTCTTGCAGAAGATTTTTTGAGTATCTGCGAAAAGCCCGGTGCAAAATACAAAGCCGGTATTAAGACAAAGAGAAAATGAAGCAACCCAAAAGGGGTGAGATATATTTTTTCGATTTCAGCTCTTCAAAAGGCAGGGAGATAAAAGGTTCGCATCCAGCCTTAATCATTCAGAATGATGTCGGTAATAAAGTAAGCAGTCTCACAATCGTTGCTGCTATAACAAGTAATCTTAAAGTAGCTGAACTCCCGGTAGGTGTAATAATAACACCAGAAGAAAGCGGCCTTCCTCAGAAGTCTGTTATCCACCTCGGACAAGTATATACCATTGATAAAGAAAGGCTTGAAAATCTCATCGGAATGCTTTCAAAGGATAAGATGTTGGAAGTAGATAAGGCTATAGAGATAAGCCTGGGGTTGAGAGAGTTCTGGGAATAGAATCAATAGTGTCAAAGGATCGCTTCAGCTTCGTTTCGTAATGACGATCATGGTTTTGTCTTTCCGAACGAAGTAAAGAATCTTATTTTTGAAAACCAGTAAAGAGGGTAGACAAAATGGTAGACGGAGAAAAGGTGTGGATGTATGAAAAGATATGAGTAACCCGAATAAAAGGGAATGTGTAGCAGAGGTGGTTTATCCCCCGCCAAATGCCAATCACAAGGAATCGTCTCTACGTTTTTGCCGAAAATGTAAAAATATGCTGCACCCGTTGCAAGGGATCGGAACGTTCCCCGCCTCACTCAAACAAATGCTTCGCCCCCACACGTTGGCGCCCTTTTCAGCAATAGGTCTTTGTCCCTTTCGATTTGTGATTTGAGTTCGTCTGCTGTCTTAAATGTTACTTCGTCCCTTATTTTAAAGAGGAATTGGACTTCGAGGTCTTTGCCGTAGATAGACTCTTTGAAGTCAAGGATGTGTACCTCTATCTCCAGCGTTTCGTCTTCACTGGAAAGCTCTTCCCTCGCAAACGTGGGTCTCAAGCCAATGTTGGTCAACGCCAGACGGTCTTGCCCAGCCCAGCGAACGCGCGTTCCGTAAACACCTCTTGGCGGTCTGACCTCATGATGCAAGTTTAAGTTGGCTGTGGGGAATTCTAAAGTCCTCCCCCTCCCTGACTTTTTCACAACCGTACCCAGGATGGAAACCGGCCTGCCGAGCATTCCCTCCGCCTTTTCCAGGTCGCCGCTTAAAATGGCCTGCCGGATGGCAGTACTGCTGATCGTCTGCTCGCGATAGACTATCGGTGGGCACCCGTACACCTCAAAGCCGTATTTATCAGCAAGCTTGCGGACCAGCGTTATATCTCCGGCGCGTCCTTTTCCAAAGTGGCAGTTAAATCCAAGCACGATACACTTTGCCCCCAGCCAGGAAACCAGTACCTCGTGAACAAAATCTTCGGCGGGCATCTGGGCGAGGTTTTGGTCAAAATTAAGCACAACGGTATTGTCTACCCCCAGGCGCTCAAGTAATTTTAACCGATGTCCCAGTGAGGTGATAAAGGAAGGAGGTCTGTTTTCAATGACATTTTTCGGATGGCGGTCAAAGGTGATAACTACCGACTCGCCATTTCTTGCTGATGCGTAATGCGCAACGCTCTTAATTATTTCCTGATGACCGCGATGAACGCCGTCGAACATGCCAATGGTGGCAACTGGATAATGAATTTCCCTAGTCAACTTCTTTACGCCATAAATCGTTTCCAACGTTTTCACCTACCTGCTCATTATCCAGCATTTGTCGTATCTTGTGCCTTTCCGCAGTTGAATTTTTTATTGAAATTTCGTATATATCTCCACCTGCCGGCCAATATCATTCTGCCAATCAGCAAGGAACGCCTCTTGCTTTTCGTAAAGGTATCTCTTGGTTACGCTTTCTCTCTCCTTTTCAAAGGCCGCTTTGTCCGCAGCCTTCCGGTTCAGCAGCGCTATAACATAGCATGCCTTTTCTCCGGACGTTTCTTCGGCGACTCCAAGCTGGCCTGATTTTAATTCAAATGCCTTCTTCGCCACGTTGGGACGATCCTCTTTGAGCGCGTCAATATATCTCGAATCCTTATTGAAAAGCTTCATGGGACGGGAGATGTATTCTGTCTCGCAAACCGAGATATCTTTTTGCGGATATTCTGATTTTATCGCTTTGACGATTTCGTCAAAGGAGGTATTTTTGGTGGCCCCGGCATATTTCTCGGCAATTTCTTTTGCCTTCAGGAAACCCTTTTCCAGCTTGAGATCGTTAATTACCGTGTTTTTGATTTCCTCAAACGGCGCCGGAGCGGCAGGTCTCTTATCAATGACCTGAAGGACAACCTTGCCTTCTACATAATCCATGGGAACTGAAGGCTCGTATTTATCACGGTCAAAGGCGACCCGGACAGTCTGGTCAGAACCGGCCAACACCTCCAGAATATCGTCCTCTGTGAGAAACTCGCTTTTAGACTTCTTACTTTTTGGAATCTCGCAAACAATATTGTATTTATTTGCTAAATCCTTAAAACTTGGACGTTCAGCCTTGTCCATAGTCTCGTATATTTCTTCATCCAGTTTATTCATAACCTCAGCAACCCGCTCCATTGCCTTTTGTCTTGCAAGTGTCTTACGAATCTCCTCCTTTGCTTCGGTGAAAGGCTTATACGTCTGCGAAGGTTTCTTGGGCGCGCTTGCGGTTTCCTTGCCTTCTTTCGTTGCATCTTTGTTGCTTGCTGTTGATGCGTCTTTGACTGACGACTTATCTTCCTTCGTTTCCTCAGGCGCCGAGGTAATCTTAAATTGGGTTTCCTTGTTATCGTCGTAGTATTTTTTCAGCTCTTCCTCTTTTATTGACACCTGCTTTTCCATATCGTCAAATCTGGCCATCAAGCACTCCAGCTTGACGCTTTCGGGAAGCTTGTACCCATGTTTCCCTGTGGTTGCGTCTGGCTCATTATCCTTGTACTTCTCATAATGCGCACGAATCTCATCCTCTGCCACATTCACAGAATCCAGAAAATCATTCGCCTTCAGTGAAAGCACCTTGAATTTTACCTGTTCGTTTTCAAGAGAGTATCTTTGCCATGCCTCGTCCGTGGTCATTTTTGTTGACGACCGCAGCAGGGATTCCAACTTTTCGACAAGCAGCGCCTCTCTCATCGTACGGTCAATCTGCTCAGGGTTAAGCCGGAAATTATTGCAGAGAAACTGCATAAGTCCGGCGCCCGATATCTTTGCCTCTCCGCCAAATATCTGGAACGCCAGGCCCTGAAGGGAACTCTCTACTTCCTGCGCCGTTACCGCTATCCCCATCAGCTTCGCCTCTTCCACGAACATGAGTTGTTTCCATACCAGCGAAACGATGGAATCTTTTGACTGAGCAAAGAACAACCTTTGCCACCGCCCAAGCATGTCGGCAAATTCGTTCTGGGTAATCTTCCGGCCAAACACCTTTCCTATGGGTTTTTTAGGAATCATCTCCATGGCGGAATAACTGATGCCCCAGACAAACATTGCAAAGATCATAATAATATAAACTGTTTTTTGATGCCTTCTGAACCACGAACTCGAGACCATACTTCTCCTCTTGATCAAGTGCTATCAATAATGGATATTGAGAAATTTACGATAAAAGGAACATTCTATCCATAAATTTTGTAATTATCAAATGGATTTTTGTACAAGTGAAAAAAAATGTCATATACAAAAAATATCTTGACACTCGTCATGACCTCTGCTTAAATTTCACATTTCGAGGTTCTATTATAATATGGCCAAAACTAAGAAATCTATGGTAATCGTCGAATCCCCCGCCAAGGCGAAGACTATTGGCAAATATCTCGGCGATGCCTTCTTTGTCCGCTCATCAATGGGACATATCCGCGACCTGCCTGAAAAGAAATTATCCGTTGACGTCGAAAATAATTTTACCCCGGAATACAAAATAATCCCCACCAGGAAAAAGCTGGTTTCGGAATTATTGAGCGACTCGAAGAAGGCGGACGCCGTTTACCTTGCGTCTGATCTTGACCGCGAGGGAGAGGCCATTGCCTGGCACCTGTCCCAGGCGCTGGGAATTCCGGACGAAAAAGCAAAACGAGTCACCTTCAATGAGATTACGAAAGACGCCATTCTGGAGGCGTTTCAACATCCGAGTCCTATTAACATGGCCAAGGTCAACGCCCAGCAGGCGCGCAGGATACTTGACCGCCTTGTAGGCTACCAGATAAGCCCCCTGCTCTGGAAAAAAATTACCAAGGGGCTCAGCGCCGGGCGCGTTCAGTCCGTCGCGGTGCGACTCATCGTAGAACGAGAGAAGGAAATCAGGGAATTTAAGCCGCAGGAATACTGGAAGATTACGGCGGAGCTGAAAATATTTTCTGCAGATACCAATATAAAAGCAGAAGAAACGAAACCTTTTAAAGCCCTTCTGCAAAAGCTCGACGGCGAAAACGCCGAGGTAAAGAACGAACAACAGGCAAAGGATATTATTGATGCGCTTCAAAAGGCTGAGTACCTTGTCGCCAACGTAAAAAAACAGACCAAACGCAACAACGCCCCTCCTCCCTTTACCACAAGCCTTTTACAGCAGCAGGCGTCCACGAGATTACAGTTCAGCGCAAAGAAAACCATGCTCATCGCCCAGCAGTTATATGAGGGTATTGATATCGGCAAGGAAGGTTCTGTGGGGCTTATTACCTACATGAGAACGGATTCTTTTCACATTGCAGGCCAGGCGCTGTCGTCCTGCCGGAATTTTATTACTGATAAATACGGCAAAGACTATATTCCGGAAAAACCCAACGTGCATGCATCTGACAAGAAAGGCACCCAGGGCGCGCACGAAGCCATCCGCCCCACTTCCACAGAGGAGTATGCGCCGGAATCCCTCAAGGACTTCTTAACAAAAGATCAATACCGGCTGTACGAACTGATATGGAACCGGTTTGTTGCCAGCCAGATGAAGCCCGCCCTCTACGCCGTAACGGACGTGGAAATCAGCGCGGAACGGTATACTCTTAAGACCCGGGGCAGGGAGTTGCTTTTTGATGGACATACGCGGGTATCAGGACATGAATTGGAAAAAGACGAGCAAATCCTCCCAACACTGGAAAAAGACCAGAAACTCGAACTGGTGACATTGTCGCCTACCCAACACTTTACCCAGCCGCCACCCCGGTTTTCCGAGGCGTCTCTCGTAAAAACCCTGGAGAAAATGGGTATAGGAAGACCCAGCACGTACGCCGCCATCATATCCACGATACAGGACCGAGGCTATGTCAAGCAGGAGAAACGCGCCTTTTATGCAACGGAACTGGGAATGCTCGTTACGGAAAAACTCATCGAACATTTTCCAAAGGTAATGGATGTGAAATTTACCTCACACATGGAGGACGAACTCGACAAAATTGAAGACGAAAGGATTGAGTGGCTTAACGTGCTCAAAGAATTTTATGAACCTTTTAAAAGCGATTTGGAGAGGGCGATGGGCGAAATGAAGAGCGTAAAGGGCACCCCGGAAGAAAGCGGCAAGACATGCACCCTGTGCGGGCAGCCGATGCTTATTCGATGGGGAAAACACGGGAAATTTCTGGGATGCTCGGCATTCCCAAAATGCAAGAGCACGCTTCCCCTGGATGAAAAGGGCGAGCCAGCCGTACCGGAGACTACCGACCAGAAATGCGAAAAATGCGGCAGCGCGATGGTCGTTAAGACCAGCCGACACGGAAAATTTCTGGCGTGTTCTGCATATCCAAACTGCAAAAACACAAAATCCCTTACCGGCGAGGCGACTAAGGTGGAACCCACCGATGAAAAATGTGAAAAATGCAGCAGCCCCATGGTCATTCGGTCCAGCAAGAAGGGGCGATTTATGGGCTGTTCCGCCTATCCCAAATGCAGAAACATCAAGTCGCTTCCCACAGGGATAAAGTGCCCGAACGAGGGGTGCGGCGGCGACGTGGTACAACGCCGTTCGAAACGAGGCATCTTCTTTGGATGCAGCAAATATCCGGAATGCGATTACACCGCAAAGGAATTGTCTACTACGACAGAGGATACTGCAAAAGAGTAAAAGGAAGAATAGGCGGCAATGAAAACGAAGGAAGGAAAAAACAATGCACAGACGCAAGCTACTAAAGCAAAGCCACTCAGCCCTGCCGCACAACTCAAAGCTGATCTCGCATCGGGAAAAATTACTCCTATCGTGGAAACTAATGAAGAGACGAGTCCGCTTGCTCTGTACGCAGAACTACTCGGTTGTCAACCCGAAGACGTACACACAACGATTGAAAAAAATCGGCTTGCCGCGCAGTCGAACGGGACGGTGCCAAAAGATTGCGACCGTGATAAGATCGGATTCAAACAGAACTGCGTATCGCATGGAATTGCACAATTCGCTAAAGAACTAGCTGATGCCGGCACGCCTGTGTTTGGCTACAACGATACGCATGAACAGCACGGAACCCCATCTTGCACTACTTATCTCCGAAAACACCGTATCAGTGGTGATAATACACAAAGTCAGCCGTGCGGACGACTTGTTTACGCAGGCATTCTTAAGCGCGTTGGTCGCGGACTAGTTGCAGCTGCCGATACTTACAGTCCCGTTTCCTCAAGTAAGAGCAATGGGGAAAATGACAGCATTAAGGCTTCTCAACAGACACCGCCTTCAGGGGCAGGTTTTGGAATTCCAGAAGAAAACAAAAAGGTAGAAAAGGCAGCAGTTGATTTCGTAAAGCAGAAATATATAAACGACGGATGGGAAGTCAACTCAGTCGAAAATGAAAAATGTGGTTACGATCTTGAATGCCATAAAGATGGAATCACAGAGAATGTTGAAGTGAAGGGCATTAGCGGAACTGAACAGAGCTTTATTATTACCGCCGGAGAGATATATCAAGCTCAGACAAATTCTCTGTTCGTCTTGGCGGTGGTTACTTCTGCGCGGTCTCAGCCTCCGGTACTGACCCGCTACTCGGGCCGCGACTTTTTTGATTGTTTTGAACTCAAACCTTTGCAATATCGGGCTGTTCTTCGCTCCGAAAAGTAAAAAGAAGAATAAGCGGGCAAGAACATCGCGCTATCGCTCGCTTCGGACAACCGCTTTACAAACAACTACAGCCGATAGCCTGTATTTCATACTGACGGCACTGCACATCTTCCCAAAACGACATTGACGGATTTTTTAATAAGATAATACGATGTAACGCTTATGGAGGTCTGAGGATTGAAGCCGCTTCGACCAATACCGGGTGGATTCCTTACGTCTGCATTTACGATTTTGCTCACGTCGTTGCTGTTCGTTTCACAAGGCAACACGGCCACAAGCCTAACAACAGTCTCGGAAGTTGCCCTTAGAAATACCGCTTTTTCCTCAGACGAACAATGCATCGTCTCTTCTACGGGGAAAGACCGTTGTGGATTGAACGATGCACAGGGATCTCTTTCTCAAGAATCATCCTCTCCTTTGTGGCATGATATAAACGATTTTGTGTATCAACTGCAAAACATAGATTCGAACGCCATAGGAAATACAAAATTCGACCTGGTCGTTATTGACTATTCAACAGACGGAAGTGAATCCGGCAGATTTAGCGATGAGGAAATAGATGCGTTAAAAAGCAGCCTTGGCGGTTCAAAACGTGTGGTTGCATACATGAGCATTGGAGAGGCGGAAAATTACCGGTTTTACTGGGAAGAAAACTGGGATGCAGATAATGACGGCCAGCCGGACAAAGATGCTCCGTCATGGTTAGGATCGTCAAACCCCGACTGGAGCGGAAACTATAAGGTAAGATACTGGGATTCACAATGGCAATCCGTTCTCTATGGCTCTTCCACGAGTTATCTCGACAAAATTATTGAAGCGGGATTTGACGGGGTGTATCTCGACATCATAGACGCCTACGAGTACTGGGGACCAGACGGAGAAAGCGGGGAAGAGAGAGAAACGGCTGAACAGGAAATGGTCAACTTCGTCGTTGAAATTTCAGCATACGCTAGGCGTAAGAAATCAGACTTCGGCATATTTCCACAAAATGGCGCTGCATTAGGAGCGTATGAAGACTATCTTACGGCAGTGACAGGAATAGGACAGGAGGATATTTACTATGGGTACAATGGCGACGGACAAAAAACGCCAGGGAATGTTACGAAAGAATTGGAAGAATATCTGGATGTCTTTAAAGATGCAGGGAAACTCGTATTAACCATAGACTACCCCTTCTCGTGTTCCGAAAAGAAACCCTGTTTTAACAAAAAAACCAGGAAGAAAATAAATACTGCATACCGGAAATCAAGGGGAAACGGGTATATCCCGTACTGCACCATTCGAAACCTGAACTACCTTACCATAAATCGCGGACATCAACCTGATTAGCGCGGGTTTTTATTCCGGCAGACGAGGAACGATGCGAATCCAGGGTTTTATTTCAAAGTTACAAACCCTTTGTTTTTCACAAAGATGCTGACGGGCTTATTTGTTCCCATGAATTCGTCCATCAGCGACATAAATTCTATAACGGAATGAACCTCTTTCGCGCCCACTTTCGTTATCAGATCCCCTGGTTTTATACCGGCGCGTTCTGCGGGGCTGTTCGACTCAACGTCAACAACCAAAACCCCCCTTTCACCTTCAAAGCCAAGTGATTTCGCAATGTCCTGATTCAAATCGTTGACTACGAGTCCCAACGAAAACTTCATCGGCTCATCCATTTTCCGAATCGCCACGTAGGTCTTACCGGCAAGGTCTTCGGGCTGCCTTTCCACAAGGACATCCAGCGCGTTTTCCACTCCGTTTCGCACAACTTTTACGATAACTTTTGCATCAACCTTTGCGCGCCGGATGGCATGCTGGAGATCGGTTGTGTTTTCAATCCTTTTCCCGCCAATCTCGGAAATAATGTCACCCGGACGTATCCCTGCCTTCGATGCAGGGGTGTCGCTCCACACCTCCAAAACAAATGCGCCAAGTTCTGTGGGCAGGCCAAAACGTTCGAGAATTTCTTTTTTATCTCTGAGGCCAAGCGATACGGCCAAATCGTCATTAATATCGTGAGTTCCCACCCCAAAATAGCCTCTTACAACGGTTCCGGCGGATATGAGGTCTTCAGCCGTTTCCTTCGCTATTGAGGCGGAAATCGCAAATCCCACTCCCTGAAAGCCGCCGGAGCGCGTCGCAATGGCCGTGTTTACGCCAATAACCTCGCCCCGGAGATTAACAAGAGGGCCTCCGCTATTGCCGGGATTTATAGCCGCGTCCGTTTGAAAAAAATCCTCATAAAGAAACGGCAGTACGAACGGGATGACGTGCGTCCTCCCTTTCGCGCTGATAATGCCGGTGGAAACCGTTTGCTGGTATCCAAACGGGCTGCCGATGGCAATAACCCAGTCGCCCACCTGCACTTCTTCTGAATTGCCGAATTCGGCAGGCAGGAAATCCTCTCCTTCTATTTTGATAACCGCCAGGTCTGTATTGGGATCAATCCCGACCACTCTTGCGTTTCTGTATTGCTCGCCGTTATAAGCAACCACGGTGATCTCATCTTCAGAAAAACCGCTGATAACGTGATTATTGGTCAAAATATAGCCGCGCGCGTCTATTATAATTCCCGATCCAAGTCCTTTTTTCGGCGCGCCCTCGGAAGGATGGTCCTGTTTAGGCTGAAAATTTTGCTGCGGCTGCCTGGGTTCGGTTTCCACACTGCTTTTTACTGATTCCTTTTTTTCCGTACTTAAACTGACGACTGAGGGACTGACGAGTTGGGAAACCTTTCGGAATGTTTCTATGAGCGGCTTGGTTATCTTTTCGAGTTCAATGAGTTCCTGTTTTAACTTGTCCACCTCAGCGCTACGCCCTGCGAACACAGGACAATTGAAGAGGAACAAGGCAATTACTGCCAATAACGAAATGAATATCTTTGGGTATCTCATTTTTCCACGGGGGCTTTTAATTTATAGACCATATATGCACTACCCCCAAAGATAAGCACATCTGCGAAGAATGTTAAAATAACGACCTTTTTTGCCAACGCAGGATTATTCGTCCTATGCACCTTTGCAATTGCGCTAAAGGTCATGTACACAATTAATATATAGGCAAAGGCTACTCCAATAATCAGGGGTATTTTTTTTGAGGCTTTCATCGGGTAACAAAACAGTTGAATTCTCGATATATTTTTCACTACTTTTTTAATTATAAGGTAATTATGAACAAACACAAAAAAAATTTATGATAAATTGGAACTTTTTTTAGGTGGATAATGTTTTAATCATCAAAATGTTCTCCTTTTTAAGCAAGCTGGTCTTCGCTTTCCTCCTTTTCCTCGAAAGCCAGCTTGCTGTTTTTTTATAAATAAGTGTCTAACAGAGAACCTAAAGGTTCTCTGCGCATCTTCTTTTCTACATTCGAAGTCCCTGACACCTCCACCATTTGGGTGTTTCTCGCCGTATTCTCCTGTGAAATATTCTTCGCCGTCTGTACAAAAATCTCGCCTTTTTTCTGTATTTTTTCTATAGGACGTGACGGTAAATCACCGGGTGTATTTTGGACAGTATTTGTCAGGGCATTCATTACATCCTTTTTAAAATCAAGACCGTTGCCTTCTTTTTGCGCCGTTGGTGCAGATAATCTCCTGATTTGCTCAAGAAGTTTCGATGCAGCGGGAGTTACGTCATTTACCATGATACCTGTCTCCTGAAATAGTTAGGATGATGAAATAATAAGACATAGGATAATTAAGCGATTTTTGTTCCCAAACTTCACCCGGATGACTGGAAAATATATATTTTTTGTTAAACGTAGCAAATCACATCCGCATCAACCCTTGTCCAAAAAAGCGTTTACTTTTCAAACAAAAGATACTGTTTCATAAGCTCATTAAGACTAAGATATTACAACACGTTTTCTGTAAATTTACTGTTTGTCTTGTACCAATGTAAAGAAACGCAGTAAGCGCCTCGCCGCCTTTATTATTTATAAATACCAGGCGAAAACTTATTTAATAAAAAATCGGTAAGGACATTTCATAAATAATTTATACGCACCTGTTGTAAAATACAACCCCTCCCCTTTGCACATACAAATAATTAAATTCCCTTGCAAGCGTCTAAATTACTGTTTAGAATGAAACTAGGAAACTTGGGCATATATAAAATCCTTCGAAATGGCTGTAGGAATCATGCAAAATTCACAGAAGCCATCAAGCAATTTCTCTCCCACAAAAAAGCAGCTCATTGTTATCTTCTTCCTGGTTTCCACATTGTTTATTGGCGCTATCGTAAAAACAGGCATGGATCACCATTGGTGGCTGCCGGAAACGGAGATTGTGAGCACCCTTAAACCGGAAGACATAAAGGTCAGGCTGGATGTTAATAATGCCCCCTGGTATGAGTTGGTACTATTGCCGAAACTGGGAGAGGTTAAGGCGAAGGCGATTGTTGCTTACCGCGAGAAATACGGCTGTTTCAGGGACATTGACGAGTTGTCCGGGGTAAAAGGCATAAGCGCATCAGTCCTGGAGGCAATAAGGGTTCATATAAAAATCGGGACAGGCACAACAGACGTTGTTCTGAATATCCGGGAATGAAACAGAAAATTTGAAACTTATGGAAAAAGAACGGCAAAAAATACTGGAAAATCTATGGGTGCGGGTAATGCTCATAGGATTTTCCATCGGCGTCTTCTTTGTCTTATGTTATTTCCTGAGAGGGACGATCATCTCTCTTTTACTTGCCTTTATTGTTGCCTATATACTCGACCCTATCGTAGATTTTTTCGAGCAAAGACACTGGCCATTTACCCACAAGCATATACACCGGGGCTTTGGCATCGTCTTCATTATGATCGCCGTTCTGCTGGTCACCTCCGGATTTCTTGCGTATGCGATTCCAAAGACTACCAAGGGCGTTTACCAGGTGGGGAGTCTGATTAAAAAACAATACCCGAAGTATGAAACAACTATCGAAAAATGGATAGAAAAATACGGGAGCGCTGACTTTGCGCAATCCGTTGAGTCGCTCCTGAAAGGTCGCGGAGACCCTGTCCCTAAGTACAATCATGAGCATGGCAATGCAGGAAATGGCGTAGGCGCAGAACAAAACGGCAAACAGGCATTTTCCCCACCGCAAGAAACTGACGCTGCGGAGAATGACCGCCAGCAAAAAATGCATCTGGCCAGGACGCTGGAAGGGTTCAAAAGGTTTATTCCGCAGGTTGCCGGTTTCTTTCTGAATATTACAAAAAACATTTTTTACAGCACCTTTGGTATCTTTGGAATCTTCGTGAATATTATTATTTTTGGCGTCGTGTCCGTTTATCTGCTCATGGATTTTAATATCATCTCGCAAAAGATAAAAGACATCTTCCCCTTGTCAAAGAGGGAGCAGGCCGTAGGTCTCCTGTCGAAAGTAAATAATAATCTGCGCTATTTCCTGCGCGGACAGCTTATTATCTGCCTTATTCTGTCCCTTATTTACAGCATAGGCCTGACCATTACAGGCGTACCCCTGTCATTTCTTATTGGTTTTATAGGCGGCTTTGGCAATCTGCTTCCCTATGTCGGCACAGGGACGGGGATTGTTCTTGCCTCCCTGCTTGCGCTCTTCCAGTTTCACGATTTCAGGCACGTCCTGTACGTCCTGATAACCTTTGGCGTTGGTCAAATCCTTGAAGGAACCGTGATAACGCCCCGCATCATGGGGAAAGGTTTGGGATTGAGTCCCGTGATGGTAATCCTTTCCATCCTGATTTGCAGCCAGTTGCTCGGATTTCTGGGCTTGCTGCTTGCCGTTCCCATTGCATCCACGGCAAAGGTGTTTATTGATGAATTTCTTTTGAAATACAAATCTTCTCGTTATTACCAGAGTTAATTGTAAATTATGTCCGTCTTTAAATTAGTCTCACCCTTCACGCCGCAGGGCGACCAGCCGAAGGCGATACAACAACTGATCGAGGACTATAAAAACAACGTCAACTATCAGACATTACTGGGCGTCACCGGTTCCGGTAAAACGTTTACCATGGCAAACGTGATTACCGCGCTGGGAAAGCCCACCCTGGTCATGACCCACAACAAAACCCTCGCCGCCCAGCTTTACAGCGAATTCAAGAGTTTCTTTCCGGAAAACGCCGTTGGATTTTTTATCAGCTACTACGACTACTATCAGCCGGAGGCTTATATTCCCCAAAGAGATATCTACATTGAAAAGGAAGCCACGATTAATCAGGAAATTGATCGCCTGCGACTCGCCGCCACCAGCGCCCTTATGTCGCGCAGGGACGTTATTATTGTCGCGAGTGTATCCTGTATCTACGGCCTGGGCTCGCCTGAAGAGTATCAGGAAATGTACGTGCATCTCAACAAGGGGGATTTCGTCGAACGGAACACCCTGCTAAGAAAACTTGTCAGCATCCAGTACAACCGGAACGACTTGCAGTTTGTTCGCGGAACGTTAAGGGTGCGCGGCGATGTTATTGAGGTGTTCCCCGCTTATGAAGAAATTGCGTATCGCATAGAGCTGTTTGGAGACGAAGTTGACAGGATCTCCATTATCAATCCCACGACCGGTAATTCTCTGCAGGAGGTTGATGATGTGTCCATTTATCCTGCCAAACATTTTGTCCTGCCCGAAGGAAAGATTGAAGGGGTAGTCAAATCCATCGAATATGAATTAAACGACCGGCTCAAGGAACTCCGTTCACGGGAAAAGTTTCTTGAAGCCCAGCGCCTTGAGGCGCGCACACGCTACGACATGGAGATGCTCCTGGAGATAGGTTACTGTCATGGCATTGAAAACTATTCGCGGCATCTCAGCGGCCGCGCGCCGGGAGCGCCTCCGTACTCCCTTTTTGATTATTTTCCCAAGGATCATTTCCTGATTGTGGACGAATCCCACGTCTCTGTGCCTCAGATTGCGGGCATGTATAACGGTGACCGGGCGCGCAAGGAGACCCTGGTAGAATACGGCTTCCGTTTGCCCTCCGCGCTGGACAACCGCCCCTTGCGATTTGACGAGTGGGAGGAAAGGATAAACCAGATCCTTTTTGTCTCGGCGACTCCGAGCGCCTATGAATTGAAAAAATGCCGTGGACACGTGGTGGAGCAAATTATCAGGCCAACCGGTCTTATTGACCCTGTCATCTACGTAAAATCCGCAAAGACCCAGGTGGAAGACTTGTTGAAACAAATCAAGATACGGGCGCAGAAAAATGAACGGGTGCTGGTGACTACCCTGACAAAGCGGCTTGCAGAGGACTTAAGTGAGTATATCAAGGAAGAGGGGCTCAAGGGCATGTACCTTCATTCCGAAATCAATGCCATCGAACGGGTTGCCATCCTGAGGGATTTAAGGATGGGGAAATTCGACGTCCTTGTGGGCGTTAATCTCCTCCGGGAGGGACTGGATTTACCCGAGGTCTCATTGGTTGCGATCCTGGACGCGGACAAGGAAGGATTCCTGCGTTCCGAAACATCATTGATACAGACCATCGGGAGAACCGCAAGAAACGTGAATGCCGAGGTGATCCTCTATGCGGATGTAATCACCAACTCCATGAAACGGGCTATTGACGAAACCAACCGCCGCAGAGAACTTCAACTGGCGCATAACAAACAACACAACATTACGCCGAAGACCATACAGAAAGAGATTCGACAAGGCATTACGAACGAAGTCGCGTCGCGCAAGATAGTGTATGAGGCCGTCGCAGAAAGTGAAGAGGAATACATTACCCAGGAATATGTGAATGAACTGGAAGAGGAGATGCTCCAGGCGGCGGAATCGCTGGAGTTCGAACGGGCGGCAGAGTTGCGGGACAAAATACAACACCTACGATCCAGTCAAAACACGGCCGGCGCAGTTCACAAATCTGACAGGACAGCAAAAAAAATCGCACCGAACGTCAAAACGTAATATCAACGGGACAATTGCTTTTATGCGGTGATTGCATTATAATCACATCCGTTTTGCAGATAAACGATACAGGGAAACCATGACAGACGAAAATTCAAAGGAGACTTGCGGTGAATATAGAAGTTATAGCCCTCTGTGATGCGGCGACGGAATCTCAGGGAAAATTAAACATACTCGGCACGTTTGATACGATCTATGCGCAAAAATTGCCGGTCGTTTGGTCGCACTGCGCCGTGGCGCTCAGGATACGGTTTAATCAGATAGAAAAGGGCGAGCATAAATTAAAACTGAACCTCGTTGACGAGGATGGCAAACCAATACTGCCGAGCCTGGAAACCAGCGCCAAGGTAGTTTTTCCCGCTGATTTTGATTCGAGCGCAATGAACATGGTGCTTCATATTCAGGGATTAAAACTGGAAAAGTTCGGGAAGTACTCTCTTGATCTGGCAATTGACGGCAGACACGAGGCGTCGCTTCCGTTGTATATAAGGCAGTCTCAGACGCAATAAAGTATTACCGCGCCAAAAATTCCTTTCCCCATTTTCACGAGGTTAACTTAGAAATAGTGAGGTAAATTATGCACATATTGCTTACCAATGACGACGGTATTTATGCGCCGGGAATCGCCGCCTTAAAACATCAGATTCAGACCCTGGGACAGATTACGGTCGTAGCGCCTGATATTGAACAGAGCGGCGTGGGTCACTCCATTACCTTTAGCCATCCCTTGCGCATTCGGGAGGTGCGTCTGAACAATGAGTTCATCGGTTACGGTGTGAATGGTTCCCCGGCGGATTGTGTAAAACTGGCCGCCTTCGAGATCATGAAAAAAGGGCCTGACGTGGTCATCTCCGGGCTTAATATGGGCGCCAACGTGGGGATTCATATCCTGTACTCAGGAACGGTGGCCGCCGCCGTGGAAGCGGCGATTATGGGATTTCCCTCGATCGCAGTATCATTCGAGATTACCGACCGGTATGCCGACGTCGCAGCAGCGGCAAAAGTGGCAAGAGACGTTATCGAACGCATCATCAAGCATAAATTACCCAAAGGTTCTTTGCTCAACGTGAATATCCCCGCCCGCCCCCCCGAACAAATCAAGGGAATTAAAGTAACCCGGCAGTTTGCCCACGATTTTAAGGAGACCTTCGACAAGCGCACGGATCCCAGCGGAAGGGCGTATTACTGGTTAATGGGCACAAATAAGTCCATCCACCGCGAGGAGGGAACCGACCTTACCGCCGTCAACGACGGCTATATTTCCATCACCCCGCTTCGTTACGACCTGACAGACCACGGTATGCACAAAAAAATCGAGACGTGGGATTGGAACATCGAGTCTTAATTTTTAAAATTGTGACGAGTCGCGAGTGACAGGTGACGAGAAAAGACCAGTCACGCGTCACCCATCACTTACCTGTTCCTCTTCGAACAAGCGCTTCTGGTCGTATGATGCCTCGAAGTGACTACCCCAGCTAATCCCACAGAGCGGTTCCTCCGTAATATCCGGGTTTTTACAACCACACACGTATGCATATATCCCAAAGGCCTTTGCCCATTGCGAGACGTTGTTATATGCCTGTTTCCGGTAGCGAACGTCCAGAGCAACTACGCGTGATTGCTCCGCCAGCAGGTTCATCTGCCTGCCGTCCTGATAATGCCTGAGGATCGTCTGCAGGAAGGGCGTGCCTTCAAGCGCCTTACATAAATTCTTTTTTATTTGCGGCCTCAGGAATAAGTAATTGACGCCTGTGGAAGTCACCCCCAGACTATGGAGCGCCTTAAACAGGCTTGTTAAATTCTCCTCTGTATCGGTTACGCCGGGAATCAGGGGGTCAAGTTTTACCTCCGGGATAATTCCAATCTCGGTTAATTGCGCAATATTCCGGATTCTTTCCTGAGGCGACGCGGCATACGGTTCCAACATTTTTTGAATATCCCTGTTCAAGGTAGTAATACCAATTTGGACATGCACCAATCCTTTATATTGCCTGAACAATGGTAAAAATTTTGCAGGAATCCTGCCCTTGGTGAGCAGGTTCACACCAATACCGTGCTCCATTAGTATCTTCATTAACTCGTACGTAGCGCGGAGCACCTGCGGCACAGGCTGCATGACGTCGCAGGTGGGGCTGAAGAATACATAGGCGGGCAGTTTTCTCCGGCGGGAAAGTTCATGTCTTAATTTTTCGGCCATATTGCCGTACACCAGCACCCTGCCGTCGCCCGGGTAGATTGAGTAACCCCTCGCATAGCAATAAGCACACTGGTGAATGCAGCCAAGGGTGGGGTTTATCGAGGCTACCTGGCTGAGGCATTTCAAGGTTGATCTGGTAAGGACATGTCCCTTGCGTTCAATAAAACCTATGTGCATTTTGATGCCTTTAGTACAGTAGGAGGATTTGCCGTTGCCGTGATGTCGGGAGTTTCCTCCTGACATCCCCTTGTGCGGGTTCAGGTTACAAACCTGAACCCACCAGAACGAATTTCGACATGCTACCTTTCATGGAAACGATTCAAAAGAGGTTGGGTTTCGTTCCGCAACCCAACAATACTGGAGGTTTATGTATTTCCGGGCGTTGTGACTGTTTTCCCTCTCGTTCCCAGTGCGGGACGCGCTCCATCCGTCTCGTTCCCACGCTCCCCTCCACCTCGTTCCCACGCTCTGCGTGGGAATGCCAGCGCCGGACGCTCCCGCGTCCTGTTACCTCATCTTGCGGGTTCGGGATTGCCAGGACATCTGCCCACGCAATGCCGGACACGCTTGTCCCCGGACTGATCGGGAAAGGGTGCCGCGCTGCATATTCCAAATCTCAATTGGTATTTGACGCAGAGCGTCATACTTGCGCGTTCCCACGCAGAGCATGGGAACGAGATGGAAGCCGTCTCCCGACGGCAATTGAGGGTGCACGAAAGCGCACAGGCGCCCGGTCGCCAACAGGAGTTGGCTCCTACCAAAGATGTTGAAATTCCTGGACATCAAGACTCCGCCCCCTGACCCCCGCCAGCGGGGGACAAATACCTCCTGTCAAAACAAAAAAACGCCTTTCCCTGCGCCTTACTTATTCAACACCACCCCGCCTGCACGATAGAGGAGGAGGTTTTCTCTGATGGGGTCGTGGAAGATGTCACTGTCTCCCTGATTATCAAGCAACATCCCTATCCCAACGACGTCTTCCGTTTTTGAAGGAGATGAAAAACCCTGACTATTGTCGTTTGCACGATACCTATCATTTCCTGAAAAATCGGCCAAAACGCCCAAACCCTTTTCCAGCCCAATGCCCTGCGATGAGGTCTCGCTGTGATAGGTATCGTTACCGCTGTAGTCGGCCAGAAACCCAATGCCGGTGTCATGTCCGCACCCCTGCGAAACACCCAGGGAACACTCATACCGGTCATCTCCCGATTCGTCCTCCAGTAATCCGATTGCCGAGTGGATACCCGCACCCTGGGCATAACGTCCCGCAAAATATCTGTCAGCGCCGTCTTTGTCGTATAGAAATCCTAAGGAAAAATAATAACCGCTGCCCTGCGAAAAATAGTCCCCCTGGTAATGATCGTTCCCCTTTTCATCAATGAGGACGCCAACCCCGCCTGACGCGCCAACGATGGACTCCTCCGGCCTGATGCCCATACCCATTCCCTGGGACATGGACTGAAACGATTTATCCGGGTCTCTGAAGTCGGGATACTTTCCACCCGCATAGTAATAATCGTTCCCCCTTGAATCTATCAGTGCGCCAAGACCTTTTGTTAGTCCGACACCCTGGGCAAGTTGTCCGCTGAAATACACATCGTTGCCTGCGGCGTCGAGCAGCAGTCCCGCCCCGAAAAAGCCGACGCCCTGGTTCAGGACGTGCCCGCTGTAAAAATCGTCTCCGTCATTGTCCACGAGCAATCCAACGCCAAAAAGGCCTGCCCCCTGCGCAAAACTTTGCCCCAGATATTTGTCGTTTCCTTCAAAATCCATCAAAACGCCGATTCCAAATCTTCCCGTTCCCTGGGTAAAGGCATTTGCGGCGTTATAAACGTCATTACCTGAAAAATCAATGCAGAGAGAAACAGGGGTATCCTTACTGGATGCGCCGCTATTGTTGAAATAATAATCGTCGCCTCCGAGGTCAATAATGACTGCTGCGTCAGCGTAATAGTAGGAAGTACCTGTTCCACCCACGACAATCTTCCCAACGTTTGTGTCCTGGATAAACAGAATATCACCGGCAAAGTTTTTGGGGTCACTACCGGCTGAATTGCCTTGTGTATGCTGGCAGAGCATGGATTCCGGCAAATTACAAGGCGACAGCTTGATTTGCGATCCATCGTGAGACGGCTTTTTAATACCCGCTATTCCCAGCGCAGAGCCTTCAGGGACGAGTTTGCTCAAGAGCAATGACGCCGCTTGAAAAAGTTTTTCAAACTCAACCTTTTGTGAAAGCGTCAGTACCCTGGCAAGGTTTTGCGCATCTATCTTTTCGTCCGGCAGCCAGACTTTCTGGGTATTTTGGTACAAAAATTCAAACTCATCCCGTGATACATCGCCAAACGACTTCTTGACGAGGGAAACGCAGGACGACAAACCATTGATGAGAGATTGGAACTGTTCTTGTGGGGAATTAACCGCTGTCGCTTCTTGTGATTTTACGCCATTTTCACCCGTGTCGGGCATTTGTTGTGATGGAATATCCAATAATTCTGCCGCAAATGCCAATTGAGTCCCCACGTTTTTCTCTACCAGGTTGTCGTGGATGTTCTGACCGATCCGGGTGGTATCAAAAGGATGGAGCATGAAATAGTCTACGATAGACAGCCGGAATGGATTGGCCGCCTCATTTACCTGAAAACCTTCCCGTACATATACCTCCTCGCCAATCCGTTGCACTGCCATGCCGAGTTTATCTTTGAATTGCTCATTTTGCAGGGCAAATTCCATAAAGGATTTTTCGGATTTTTGTGATGAATCTGTCGAAGACTTTTCTTTTAGCCAGGGGAAAGAAGAAACCGGCGCACGTCTCTGTTTGAGCAGTTTCGCAATCAATTTGGGACGGCATACGGTCTCTGTTCCATTTCTGGAAATCGTCAGTTCGGGAGCGCCGCCCGCCCCGGTTGTTTCGACTATTTTCTTAAATTGGATCAGGTTGAGATTATCCACGCCGATTGTGGATTCGTTATTAATCTTTGTGATAACGTCGCCAGTCATTAAACCGGCGTCATAGGCGGGCGACCCCTTTGTAATCTCTTTCACCAAAATGCCCTTTCCTTCCGCATTTTCCATGAATATACCCAGCCATCCTTTGTTAAAATTCACCTTATCTTCCTGAAACCCCACTTCTTTCAGAGAAAAGAAGTTTTCTGCGTCAAAGCAAACATGGTCAAGGGATACCTGCACATCGTCACCTGCCTGCGCACTCATGCAGGCAATTGACAGGAAAAGAACGTAAAAAATTGTTACGCAATAATAGTGAATTTTATGGGACATAGTGTGTACCTATTCTGTCGTGAATGGTTTTATGTGAAATATTCAGATTTACGGATTCTTTAAAATATCGTGTGTGCCGACCCTGCGCAAAATGAAGGTATCACCTTCGGTTTGATAGGTAAAGCGGTAAGATTGGGTTATTCTTCCTTCCCAAATATTGTTTGGACTCCTCATTTTTTTAATATTCAACGAATTATGTTTTGGATTTTGAATAAAAAGTCTTAATTGCTTTTCAACCCGTCTTTGAATTTCCGAAGGCAGCTTTTCAAAATCTTTTTTGAAAGAATCTAAGCGAATTAGAATCATGGACGTTAGACGATCAAGAGTTAAGTTCTTTTATGAGATACTCAATGTTATCAAACTGTTTATACCTTCCCTTGACCAAGTCCTTATCTGCTTCTCTTTCTCCCTTCTGCCAGTCTTCATGCCACCACCAAGCTTGATCGGCATTAATAAGCCTTGCCTTAGCTGCGATTTTTACTTCGTTGTCGTTTAGACCTTTTGAGTGGGCCGGGTCGGTTTGTATTTTTTTAATTTTCTCCTTTGCTTTAACGAGTATTTTTCGCTCGTTTTTATTGAGAGAGGGAATGGATTGCTTGTTGGTTAACTGTTTCGGAATAAGCACAATATTGCCATTCTCAACAATTGCTTCAACCAAATCACCCACTTGCAAATGGAGTTTCTCGGAAACCTCCTTAGGTATCGTGATCTGGTGTTTCGGCCTGATTCTCATGGTTGGCATTTTTTGTCACTCCTTAAGTTATAAAATTTATTATTTTTCATACCTCCAATTTTCCAATACTACAATTTTCCAACTTTTGAACTATAGCAACAGAAATAACGCCTGTCAAATTGAATCTTTTGGAATGCAATGAGTATTCCTGCTAACGGAATACCGAGAGATTTTGAAATGGGAAATTGAGTGAGAACCTTCGCTCTTTGCGTACGTAGCGTTTTTCCGGCGAAGCATGGAGTAAAGAGTGAAGGACAAGGGGATAGATTGTTCAAGAGTGAAGTTGAATATTACAGTGTTTAGCGCACTTTTTTGCAACACACTCAAAATCTTCTGCAAATTGCCTATTATTGGGTCGTATGCGACATTCGCCTATGTATATGTAAAGTATATTCCAAGATTCCGCAAACTCTCTCCCGAAGCCGTCCAGTATATATTTAGAATCGAGCAAATCTTTTTCGCATAAAAATGCTACACGTTGAAGTTCACCCACAACACGGTCAGCAGACAGGCGTTTATCCGGTTCCCAGTTTGACCATTGAGTAGCCATAAGGTTGTGAATGTTGCGTAAATCGGGTTCCAACTTTTGCATTATGTCCGCTACCGATAGAATCAATTGAGCGTAACGGGATTTGGCTGATTCTTTTACCCCTGCACTCATGATCCGCCACTGGCGAATAGAATATACCACAAGTCCAACCGTAGCAACAGCGGATATAACAGATGCAAAATCAGATATAGAAGCACACAAAGTGCTTTCTCCCATTATTTGGGTTCTTGGAAATAACTACTCCTAATAGCGCAATCTCTGTTGAAACAGAAACAAATATAATTTTTAATCTTTCAAAAATCCTTGAATCAGTTCGATAAAATTAAGAGAATGAATGCCACTATAGTGGTCTAGGTTCCCATCCATTGCCTTGGTGTAGACAATCCAAAGAGTATCCACGTAAAATAATCTTCCAACAATCCAACTTTTGGTCGTAATAAACCGTTAGAATTAGGTCATAGGGAATAGTAGCTTTCGCTCCGGTAGCTGGCTCCCACACCAGCACTGAAGTACGTTCTACAGATTCGACTCTAAACTCGTATGTATTATCACAGCGACGAAGCTTCTGTATTTCCCTGTTATATTTCCTACTTGGAGACACTAACACCTTTTCGTATTTCCTAATTGCCTCAAATTTCCGCTGAAATCGCAGGGAATCGAGGCCGACTATTAAGCGGTACTGAATCTCATTAAAGGACAACTCCGCATTCTTCTTGTCTCTTCTAATCCTAAATTCGTAACGTCCTTTGTCAACTCTGACCGCATATATATTCAATTCGCAGACAGGGATTTCTACAACTACGACACCTTTACCATTGGATAGAGGAATTGTACGCAGCGCGATTCTATCGATTCGCGGTTCGATCCGATCTGATATCGCATCTCGGAGTCGTGTCTCTTCAACACACGGATCTGTAATGCCTCGTACGGCACCGGCCAGAGAGTCCTCTTCCTCAACACCTATTAAGATATAACCGGGACCACCATCGTTCGCGAATGAGGCGACATCTCTGCAAGCCTCTATTTTTTTCGTTTCGCCGTAGCTTTCCCGCTTAAAATCAAGATTGGCGCCCTCTGCAACTTTATCAAAACAAAGTTGCCTCAGCCCATTTTCATCTGATAAATATTTCTTTGGGTCAAAGCTCATAATTTTTTATGCTAATTTTTAATTTTCAGAGCAAATAAATAATAGTGAAGTTTACAGTATTTTGCTGAGGGAAGGCAATAATAATGTTTAATCCTTACAAAACCCTTTAAACTTACTCGGACTGACTTGCGCATAAGCCACGGTATTTTGAATATTCTTATGCCCAAGATAATACTGTATGCACCGGGTGTCCTGTCCATCATAGGCCAGTTTGAAACCGCAAGAATGCTCAGGTCACTGAAGGGGCAATAAAAATCTTGACATATATATACCTCAATCCTATAATGCTTTTACTGTACGTTTGTGGGTATAAGTTATTGCAAAAAGACGTAAAAGGGCAGATAGCTCAGTTGGTAGAGCACAGGACTGAAAATCCTGGTGTCGCCGGTTCGATCCCGGCTCTGCCCACCACTTATTATCCTGGTGGAATGAGTAAATTCAGAGTCAGCATTTCAGGACTTTTTGTTACCTCAAATACGTGTTAATTGCCCAATACACGATTTACCGTGTCCCGCCTTTGCTTATTCATTTCCCTATAACATGATGCAATACCACAAAGATGCACTGACAAAGGGGGGAAAAATTGGTTTATTTTACGAAACAATCAAATGGTTTTATTCGGTGTTTATTAGGACATGATGAAATCACAGAGCCTCGATAGTAAATCTTTAGAAGAACGCTCAAAAATTATCCGGAGGCATATTGTCAGGATGCTGGCAAAGGCAGGTTCCGGACATCCCGGCAGTTCATTATCAACGGTAGACCTGCTGGTTGCGCTGTTCTATAATAAATTACGGCACAATCCGCAGCAACCCTCGTGGCCGGAGAGGGACAGATTCGTTCTATCAAAGGGTCACGGCTGTCCGGCGCTTTACGCGGTGCTTGCCGAGATGGGTTATTTCAGCGTGGACAAGCTCGATACCCTGCGGCAGTTCGGAAGCATCCTTCAGGGACACCCCTGCATGAAGACAACGCCGGGGATTGAAATATCCGGCGGGTCTTTGGGACAGGGACTTTCCGTCGGTCTGGGAATGTCACTGGCGGCTAAGTTAGACAAAAAGGATTACCGCACCTACGTCATGCTGGGAGACGGAGAAATCGAAGAAGGGCAGGTCTGGGAGGCTGCGATGGCGGCAAGCCATTACAAGGCCGACAACCTGTGCGCAATCATTGACCAAAACGGGTTACAGATTGACGGCTTTATTCATGAAATTATGTCGTCGCTTCCTATTCCTGATAAATGGCTTGGTTTCGGCTGGCATGTGATTGAAATCAACGGACATGATTATAACGCTATCCTCTCCGCTTATGATGAGGCGGAGAAGGTAAAAGGAAAGCCGACCGTCATCGTTGCAAAAACGATCAAAGGCAAGGGCGTCTCCTTTATGGAAAATCAGGTTGACTGGCATGGAAAGGCCCCGTCGAAAGACGAGGCAGAACGGGCGCTGGCCGAATTAAAGTAAAGGTATCAATTTTGTTTTACGTATCTTCTGCGCTCTCCGCGTTCTCAGCGGTGAGTTGAATTGTTAAAAATAAATGGAAGCATAAAAAAATGACAGAAATGATTGCAACACGTCAGGCTTACGGCGATGCGCTGGTAGAACTGGGAGAGAAAAACAAGAACATTGTGGTGCTGGATGCTGACCTTTCAAAGTCTACAACCACGGCAAAATTCGGCAAAAAATTCCCCGAAAGATTTTTCAATATGGGAGTTGCTGAGGCCAACATGATGAACACGGCTGCCGGGCTGGCGACGTGCGGGAAAATAGCGTTTGTCAGCAGCTTCAGTATTTTTGCCACAGGCAGGGCATGGGAGCAAATCCGAAATACGATATGCTACAGCGGATTAAACGTGAAGATTGTGGCCACCCATAGCGGGGTATCGGTCGGCCCCGATGGCGCATCACATCAGTGCATCGAGGACATTTCTCTGATGAAGACGATCCCAACCATGACGGTTATTGAACCGTGCGATGCGGTGGAAACAAGAAACGCCATTCTGGCGGCGGTAACCTACAAAGGTCCGATGTACATTCGCTTGGGCAGGGCCGCCGTGCCGGTGATTACGAAGAAAGAAGACCCGTACACCGTTGGAAAGGCAAGCATTCTCAGAAATGGGAAAGACGTGGCGATTGTCGCCTGCGGCGCGCTGGTGGCCAACTCGCTTACGGCAGCGGATATGTTGTCAAAAGAAGGCATCGAGGCGACAGTGGTCAACATGCACACCATAAAACCCATGGATCAGGAAATTTTAATGAAGGTTGCGCAGCAGACAAATGCCGTGGTTACCGCGGAACAGCACGTACTGGACGGTGGTCTGGGCAGCGCCGTTGCAACGGTGTTGGCCAGAAATTACCCCGTTCCTATGGAAATGATTGGCATTGATAACCGTTTCGGCCAGTCGGGCGAGCCCGATATCCTCTTCAAGGAATACCACCTCACGCCGGAAGATATTGTGCTTGCGGCAAAACGAGCCATACATCGCAAGAAAAAATGATACTAAAGAAACGTAGTATTTTATTATCGTTCATACCCCTTGTGTCGTTTCTATCCATTTCCTTCGGACAAGCAGTCCCTGCAGAAAAACCTCTGACCGAAGTCAAAGAAAGCGTTGTTCAGACCAAAGAAAGCATTTATGAGCAATACGAGGAGTTTGTTAAGGTTGTCAAGGAATTGCAGGATAGATATGTTGATGACATAAATATTAATACAATCCTTGTGAACGCATACCGTGGCATGCTGTCCGGCCTTGATCCCTTTAGCCAGTATTATAGCGCGGAAGACCTGGAAGACCTGAAAATTGAAACGGAAGGGGAATTTGAAGGACTGGGGATTGAGGTAATTATCCGGGAGGGGCTGTTAACGGTGATTACCCCCCTGCTTGATTCCCCCGCCTTTAAGGCCGGAATACTGGTGGGCGACCGGATCATCAAGATTAACGGCGAAGCCACAGAAAATATGAGCATTCGCGACGCCGTGAAAAAGCTTCGCGGAAAGTTAGGCACCAAGATTACCCTGACCGTTGTTCATGAAGGCGATGCGACCCCGGCGGACATTACCATTGAACGCGCAAAGATTCACGTGAGAAGCATCCGCGGGGCAAGGATAGCGGACAATGATTATAAAATCGGTTATCTCGCCGTGACAAATTTCCAGGAAAACACCGTAAGGGACATGGACATTGCGATTCAGGATTTGCTGAAAAAAGGGATGAAGTGCCTGATCCTGGACTTGCGGTTTAACCCCGGCGGGTTGCTGAACGCGTCCGTTGACATGGCCGATAAATTCCTGGAAAAAGGGGTGATTGTCTCTACCAAAGGGAGAGACAAGACGCAGAATTACGTGTATCAGGCCCACAAGCAGGGGACATATCCCAATTTCCCGATGGTGGTGCTTGTAAATAATGGAAGCGCGAGCGCGTCGGAGATCGTTGCAGGCGCAATCAAAGACCATAAACGGGGCTTATTGCTGGGCATTAAAACCTTCGGCAAAGGCTCCGTACAGAGCCTGATCCCTGTCGGAGACGGGAAGGCCGCATTAAAATTGACCACGGCCCGGTATTATACGCCATCGGGAATCTGTATTCACGAAAAGGGTATTGAACCTCATGTAAAGGTACCGCTCAATTTTGCCGAGACAAAGGCGTTGCACGAACATCTCGCCATGATAAATGTTGATACGAAGGTTAATGAGGCAAAGGGCACCGAAACGGCGCTCAAAGGAAGCGTCGGGTCAAAAGAGAAACCGCAGTATACGGATATACAACTGGAAAGGGCCGTAGATATTCTGAAAGGCATAGAAGTTTACGCAAGGCGTTCGGGCGCTCCTTAAATGAGTTGCATGGATAATCTTTACAACACACCTTCTGTAACGGCGCCTGTTTGAAATCGCCATCCAGAGCGGCAACACCTTCGCATACTGTGTTATCGTAATCCCTATTTTCATTTATCCTTTCCGCTGTCCCAATTATATTCGCACCATGAAAAAAATAAAACCAGTCCCTTACAGACATAGACCCAAGGGCTTGACTATCCTCTATGAAGACCCGGATATTCTTGTCGTTGATAAGAGCGCCGGCTTATTGACGGTAAAAGCAGCGTATGAAAAAGAAAAAACCGCCCATCACATATTAACCACCTACATTCGTAAGGGCAGTCTGAAATCAACAAAACAACTCTATGTTGTGCATCGCCTGGATCGTGACACATCGGGCGTGCTTATATTTGCCAAAAGCCTGGAGGCCAAAGAAAATCTTAAACTGCAATGGAAAGCTGTTAAGAAAATATACGTAGCAGTGGTTCATGGAATATTAGCTGAAAAAAGCGGGATAATTACTTCGTATTTGGTGGAAAACGAGGATTACGAGGTCTCTTCAGTTAAGGATTCAAGAAAAGGGGAATTAGCAAAAACCCGTTATAGGGTTATAAAAGAGGCTGCGAGATTTAGCCTGCTCGAAATTGAATTACTAACGGGCAAAAAAAACCAGATACGGGTTCATTTCTCAGAGAAGGGGCATCCCCTCGTTGGCGACGATAAGTATGGCAGAAAAGGCGAGCCGAAGAGCCGCCTGGCCCTTCATTCACACTCCATAACGTTTA